>Ga0315293_10002061_pt1 | contig 19419 bp, 30 predicted proteins | sample YL17G13_20_MG_FD_203071 | JGI IMG/M metagenome (GOLD analysis project Ga0315293, IMG submission 203071) | Sediment microbial communities from Yellowstone Lake, YNP, Wyoming, USA - YL17G13_20 | ecosystem: Environmental > Aquatic > Freshwater > Lake > Sediment | place: USA: Wyoming | collected... | reverse complement strand
TTTGTGGATAGGGAAGTATTATTATTTGTCCTATTCTATCTCCAGTATTATATAATTCAAAGTTATCAGATGATAATGTTGGAGGATTACTCGAATTATTACAAGCATAATTTGATATTGCTTTATATCTAAACTCAACTTCTCCTCTGTATCCACTATCCAGTATACCACAAGAATTAGTTAATAATAAGTCTTTTTTACTATTACTACTTCTAGGAACTAACATTCCAAAAAAACCTGTAGGAATTTCAAAAGCAAGTCCTGTTTTATAAGAAATATAATCTTTTGTATATTCTATCTCTGTACAAGTTAAATCCATCCCAGCATCACCTGTTTTTGCATATTTTGGTATAATACTGTTTGGATGTAGCTTTTTAATTTTTACTTTCATATTGTTCTTTTTGGTTTAATAAATTTAATAATAATAATTTAAATTTCACTTGCAGCATCTTCTTTAATTTCAGTGTTATTAATTTTGTTTAAAATACGTTCCTTAATTGAGTCTTGAAATTCCTTATTATCCATAAGCATTACCTTAAATTCCTCAAGATCATACTTAGTCTCATCGATAGTCATTGTCTTACCATACTTTCTACCAATCCCATGTTCGTTAATAAGTTCCATAACTTCTCCAAGCTTATCAATACCTTGTCCATAAACAATCTCAAACTGTGATAGCTTATAAGGAGGAGACATTTTATTCTTAATAGCTTTCACCTTAGTGATATTACCATAAGTTACATCACCTTCTTTAGCTAAGCTCTTAGACACCTCTATTCTTACATCACTGTAAAACTTAAGAGCATGACCTCCTTGAGTGGTGGTTGGATTACCAAACATAACACCAATCTTTTCTCTATACTGAGAAATAACAATAACACAAACATTATGTTGAGACAAAGCTGCTTTCAACTTTGGATAGGCATTACTATTCAATAATGCTTTTCTACCAATAGAAGAATCACCCACCTCACCATCTAACACCTTCTTAGGAATAAGACTAGAATCTGAATCTATAATGATAAGATCTACAGTTCCAGTTTGAATCATTTCCATAGCAATGTTAAAACCTTCCTCACCACAACTAGGCTGAGCAATTAACATCTTCTTTGTGTCTACACCCAATGCTTCAAAATAATGTTTATCTACAGCATGCTCACCATCTATATACAGAACAACACCATCTTTCTTTTGACATTCTGCTACAACATGACCACAAATTGTTGATTTACCTGAACCTTCCCATCCCATAAGTTCATACATCTTTCCTTTCACAAATCCTCCAACACCTAATGTCACATAATCAAATCCAATACTTCCTGTACTGATTATATCATAATCACCTGTTGTTTTACTGTCTAATGTTAGAACAGTTCCTACACCATAAGTTTTGTTAAGTTTGTCTAATGTTTCTTGAAATTTACTTTTACCTTCTGTAAGGACTTCTTTTGTTTTTGCCATATTTGATTGATTTATTTTATATTGTAAAGTTAATGAATTTATTTTAATTTAACAAAAAAAAGAGGCCCAAATGTAGAAACATTGGGCCTGTTATTAATTATCAAATCAAAAACACAAATTTTATTTTATTCAATAGAACATGCTCCTCCTGCACAAGCAACTATAGCTCCAAACTCAACATTATCATCAATTTCTGTCACTTTAGTTAAGTCTAAAGAATTTAAAGAAGTAAGACGTGTGTTATATTCTTTCTCAGTAATGTCTTCAAAAGGAGCTTGTTTGTATGAGCCTCCAAAATATGGTAGTACAGATAGACCATTGTAATGTTTTTTGTTATCCCACATCCATATTCCAACTTTTTCCCACTCATCTATTGAATGAAAACCATCTTCATTAATTTCTTGATACTTTCTATTAGCATCAATAGATATAGTAGCAGAAACATTGTGTGTATTATCACCATTAACATGTCCAGGTGTGACCCATTCTGTAGCAAACTTCTTAACACGTTCTAATGTGTCAATAGCTGTCTCTGTTCTAAATATAGAACCTTCTGGTGCTTTGATGGGTATTCTTACACAAAGTGTATCCTTGGGCCTTAAAACATCATCCTCACATAGTTCTGGATGATTTACCATCATATAAGCTGCAATATCCTCATTTTTATTAAATCTAATAGTGCGAACATAGAATGGAGCATGCCATGCATGAATTCCACTAGATGTTCCTAAAACACAACTAGTTGTACCTGAAGGTTTCACACATGTTATTCTAGCTGCTTCATTAGTTCCTATTATAGCAGAAATCATAGAATTAACCACTTTAGCTGTATTAGCAGTTATACTAAGATTATATTTAAGAATTTCTCCTGAACCAATCCCTGTCATACCTATTCCTAATAAAGCATCTTTATCTGTAGTCTTTTTCCATATATCACGTAAATAGTGAAAATCTGTAAAACCAGCTTGTAATGTTCCAAAGAATGCTGCTACAGTTACACGATCATTAAGATCTGTTTGATTTTCAACATCAGATACATTTATTTCGCACAAATTGCAAAATTGATATGGTCTAAGTCCTATTTCACAACATGGATTAGTGCCCCAATCTTCATTGTTAGTCCAATATACACCAGGCTCACCACTTCCAGAAGCTTCTATTCTTTTCCATAAGCTAAAGAATTCTTCTTCTGACACTTCATCACGCTTTAATACAGCAGAGTTATTACTTCTACCTCTTTGTTCATTTAATTCCCACCAAGATCCATATTTACATGTAATCATTTCTTCATCATCATGAGAGAATAAAGAGATCATTGCACTTCTTCTAATACCACCTGCTAATACACTATTAGCAATATGACACAATATATCATGTGCTTCTATAGGAGATAGTTTTTCTCCTTCCTGTTTTCTGTCTAAAATAGCTTGTACATGTGTAAGACAAAGTTTTAATGGTTCAGGACCAGGAGCTTTACCACCAGCAGTAACAAGTCTTGCACCTTTGTGTCTAATAGCTCTAAAATCAAATGAAGGCATAAACTTACCTTCCATATAAGCTTTGAATAACACCTTTACAGCATCAGCCCAGCCCATAATAGAATCCTCAATAAGATATGTTTTCTTCTTACCAGGTTTTGTAATCACTGGAAGTTGTGCAACATGATGTTTCTGTACAGAATATCCTACACCTGTTCCTCCTAATAGCAAGAACATTGTCTCACTAAAGCTATGTAAGCTATCTATAGGAAGAAAACAACAGTTATAGATTCTAGCATTATTCACTTCTGCAGCATTTCCTGCAAACTGTAAAGCTCTCATAGAGGGTAAGACTTTCTTCTCTCTAATCATTATAGCACTTTTAACTATAGCATCCTTAAGAGAAGGATATTTCTTAATCATCATGTTCTGATAGCGATCAACTATCTCATCCCAAGTTTCTCTTCTTTTCTCTTGAGGCAAATACTTCGCATATTTACTAAAAATTGTTATAGAGCTTAACGCATCTAATCCTAAATCCATGTTTTTGTTTTTAATTGATTATAAAAAAGGGGGGTTGCAAATATACAAATCTTCTTATTATAAACCAAGATATTTTAAAAATTCTACCTAACTAAATTTCTTATAACCATTCCTAGTTCAGAATCATTTGGATGATTTTTAACTAAAAATGTTATTTCTTTTTCTAAAGACATTAATTTCTCTAAATACAGAGTGGCATCCATAAGTTCTTCTTGTAAATGCTTAAAATAGTTATCACGATCATTTTTAGCTAATGTAGTTCCATATTTAGCAATCCCTACTTGACTACGTTCATAGTATTTATCTATGACATCATCCACTATATTATCTCTCATAATCTTTTACATTTATCCATTCATTTTTCATACATCCCATTTCATTTAATATAAAACTTCCTTTAGAAAGTCTAATATGTACATTAGGTAGGGAGTTTAACCTTGCTTTTGTAGTGACAGTTTTCCATCCACAATGATTAATTAACAAATCATTGTTTTCCATCTTAGCTATCAAATGTCCATGTAAATATAAATGAGAATCTCCATTTAAAATCTCAACTTTTGTATTTGATGATTTGAACCTCTTTCTATTTATAAATGCATCTCTTGTTTGTTCATTTATTTTTCTCATAACTTTTCATTTAATAGTTTAAATGCAGCTTCTATAGCAAGTAGCTCTGCTTCTTTTCTAGATTTACAAATAGAATTTTCTACAGATTCTTGCATAATTTCCCACTCCCATCCTTCAGTTCTATTAGGAGTTCTTACAATATTTATAGACAAATCATTCTCATCAAATACATCAAATAATGTTCTAGGATTACCATCTATTAATTTTCCAATTTTATCATTATCAATCTCTTGTTGTCTAGCATATTCTTTAAAAGTTTCAGGAAGACTTTCATCTTTTAAAGATTCTAACATTCTTTCTAAAAACCATTGTTTTATAACAGTGGCAGCTTTAGAGTATTTTTCTAATAATTCTATTCCGTTCATAATTAATAATTTAATAATTTTTGATATTGTTTATCCCACCATTCTGAATCAAATCCATAATCATTTGGTTCATTAATAAATCTTTTTTTTAAATCTTCATCTATAAGTTTATTTTTATCAGATTCCATCTGACAATAGATTATAAACTTTTCATCACCATATTTTTTAAATAGGTGTTCTGCAATTTCTGTATTATACATATTATTTTATTTTATCTAGGTTTAAAATTTCTTCTTCTTTTACAAACATTTCCCATAACTCTTGAGCATCATCAAATGTTACATTAAGTTTTTTTTCCCAAAATTCTATAAGATCTGGTGTTTTATTAAAAACACGATATTGAAGAGATATTTCATCTCTACTTAATCCATTTCTTTGAATCTTTATTGTTTTTGGAAACATTTCTTGAAAAACTTTAGAGGTTTTAGAATATTTGCCTTCTTTGATTAATTCAACATCTTTTTTAAATTTATCATCAATCTTGTATACAATAACTACATATCCATTTTCATAATCATAATCATCTATAATATTCTTTGTTCGTTCGTATTCATTATCAAGAAATGTACGAAATCTATCAAGATTTTCTGGTTTAAATAATAAATAAAGTGAGTTTTCATATTGTACATCTTTTCTACCATCTTCTACATATCCATTTGAATATCCATTATTTTTTAAATCATCTTTGTTTATTTTTAATATTGGTACTATAAATATACTAGTTATTGTCTTTTTTATCTCCATATTATTTTTTAATATTTACTATCCCATTATTTAAATAATTGTTTCTATCAATGTTCCATGTATTATTTTCAATAGCCCAATTTAAGTCTTCAATAAGACTTTTAACACCAGGATACACTCTACCTTTATGTTCAAATCCATTATATGCATCGTTCATATCTTTTTCAGAAAGAACATATATTAATGGATTATAGTAATTTATAGAATCACAAACTATAAATTTAGGAAATTCTACCTTATATCCAAAAAGTTCTCCTTCAAATGTTAAAGATAGTGCAGCATTATAATATAAATATGCTTGTATATAACTTCTTCTATATAGATAATATTCTTCATAGAAGTTTTCAACACTCCAGGTACATTTAAGATCATAAATGTTTATAGTGCGTTCTTCATGATCTATCACTATTTTATCCATCATTGATTTAAACAAATGACCATCAACAGCATATCCTTCTATTTGTAGTTGATTATTAACAGTGAATCTTTTATCACTAACTAAATTTATAACTTTACTGGTGACAAAATTATTCTTAAGTTCATTAACAATTTTTTCAGAATTTTGAACATCTTCTGTTGTTATCACTGTAAGTCCTTTACTTCTAACTTCTCTGATTTCTTTATAATAAATTTCAGCATCGCTTCCTATAAATTTTGTTAAAACTGCTTCAATTTTAATCTTAAATCCACTGTCTATATATGCAGATTTACAAATTTCTTCAAATTCTTCAGTAACTTCACCATCTTCATTAGTAACAGCTTCTGTATGTTTATATAAAGCCTCTACAAATGCTAACATAAGTCCTGTAGGAGAAGTTGCACATGAAGACATATAAAATCTACCATCAAATTCTTCTGGTTCTAATAGAAGAGTTTCTACCACTCTACCTATAGTAGCAGCTTTACTACTTTCATCTTCTGTTTTTTCATTTATAATATATTTTTTATAATACTTTCTTTTATCTAAAGAAAATTCTTTAAGACTTGAAGATGAATCCATGTTTATTTTTCTATAACTTGATTCTGTTTTTACTAAATTCATATTAATCATTTTTATTTAAAAAATCTGTATTTCTTTTTGCTCCTTTTGGTAGCTTTTTTACTATTTCATCCAATCTCTCTACATCCCATCCATTACCATTCATTGGATTATCATATATTCTAATATCATCTGAATAGAAATGTTTAATAACACCTTTGGGCAGTCTCACCACCCACACTGTATTTACATTCACTCCATAATCTATAATGAACATAGCTTCACCATCACCTAACGGTGTGTGAACTTCCATAGTTGGATTAAGTTGTAACATCATCATGAGCTTTCTGTTTAAATGCATCAATAATATATGGTAACATAGCTCTCACTTCTCTAGGAACTCTTTGGAAGAACCATCTTACGTCTATTTCATATTCATATCCATGAGGATCTACTCCTTGAGGATGTATAAGCCAGAATTTATGTTCTTCTCCATTGAGTTCTACAAATCCTTCATACCATATTTCTGTAAATGAAGGTTCTCTATTGATAGAGACTTTTAACTGTTTATCTTCCATAATTAATTGATTTTTAATAATTTTATTATTGTTCTAAAAGAGTTTATGTCTTTACATTCTCCATAATATATATCTCTCCATAATTGTGCAACTGAGTTTCTGTACCACTTATAAACAATATGTATTTTATTGTCTTTTCTTAAAACCATTTCATACCAATGATCTTGATCAATACGTTTAGCAAAACCATCAGAATAAACATCATTCTCATCATCATCTGCAAATAATACTGTTTCAAAACCCCATCCTTCAGCTTCTATTTGTTCTTTAGTGAGATAGGGAACTCTAAGAGAATCATTTACCCAAATATTACCATCACTATCTTTACAAAACAACTCATCTGTAGGTTTTGAATAAATACATTTAACCCATGTATCATCTTCTCCATACACCTTTGTTTCGAATTCATATCCAACATAAAAATCTTCTATATCTGGAGTAAAATATTTATCTTCCATATTTTAAATTTTAACTGTTTATAATTCTGCATCAAAAGAACAAGAACCAAAGTTTTTGATTTGATCTCTGATTTTAACTCCTAGTTCAAGATCTGCATAATCACTAAGCTCATCATTAGAAATTCCTACCTCTTCTAACATCTCATCATTAAAACCATTGTTATCTTCAAAGAATTTATCTATAATTTGTTTCTTTTCACCTAAAGATTCTTCAATATTCTTTATTTCTTCTTCAACACCTTGTAAATCTTCTTCTTGAAAATTATATTGAATGTAACTTGGTTCATTTCCTGATACACCAAATCTATCTGCTGCATTACTTGATTGAATGCCAAACCAAAATTTACCTTCAATATCTCCTGTATAATATCTTCCCATAACTATTTAATTTTTAATTGTTTAAAATTATCTTTTGGATTTTTCATCCTGTGTTTTTTTATTGTGGCAGTCACTACATAAACACTGTAGATTATCCACCTCACAGAATAGCCTCTCTACAAAGCCTGGGAGGTCATTAGCACACCTTAAAGATCCTGCAGGTGATATATGATCAACATTAATTTTCTTGTCAGGAAACCAATTTAAACACTCTTTACACTGATATTCAAACTTTTGTCTCTTAAGAGGGCCTTTATAGGCTCTACGAGATTTCATTTTACATTGTGTAATGGGTTTCCAAAATCTTGATTTCTGTCTAAGCCCACTTCTAATAAAGCTCCAGAAGGCTGATTCTGTTAATGTACCAGCATTTCTAGTCTTTAATGTTGCAACCTTTTTAGGTTTTTTTATTGCTTTTTTCTTTATCATAATAAATTGGAATGTGTCACAAAGTTATAAAAAAATGTGACACATTCCAAAAATATTAAAGGATAGCCACTCTATTCAAAATTTTCTTTTTCATATCATCAAGAGAAAGAATAATATTATTAATTTCTTCTATAGATATATTAGGAAGATTAAAACTATGTTTCTTAGTCTCAGAAGTAAAACCTTCTTTAACCTTGTTAATTAAATCATCTAATTCATCAATTGCATATTTCTCATCAATAAACAATGTATCAAAATCACCATCATGTAATATAGTGGTTGCTTCTTCTCTAGGAACAGTCATAAATGGAAGATATTCATAACATCTACCTTTTGCTGTACCAATACCCACCACTTTCATTGGATTAATAAGAACAAGAACAGATTGATCACCACATCCTACATAATGAATTTGATCTGCTGTGAAGTGTAATCCTGCAGCAGCACAATCTTGTGTACTCCAGTTACAATCTGTCATAGGCATATTAACCACTTGACCAATACGAATATCAAATGTTTTAGTCCAATCATCTGTAAATCTATTCTCTTCTCTATTAGGAAGATCTAAATACAATTCTGTTAACCCACCAATATTCTGACCATGATCTACAGAAACTGTTTGTTCATAATCATATTCCTCAACTTCTCCTGTTCCATTACATGTTTCACAATCAAAATCTTCATAATCATCATTATAAGTTACACCTTCTCCTTCACAATCTGAACATGTTGTATCCTCAACAAGTATGGTTTTAAACAATTTGTCATCATGAACAAGTTTGTATTCACCATTCTCTAAGAACACTGTATATTCATTTGGATTTTTCTTCCATACAGCTTTCACCTTATTATATGCATTACTTATAAAATGAACTAATTCTGGAGATCCATGAAGCGTTACAACGTTTCTAAGAGCTACAAAGAATCCTTGTTTAGTAATTCTAAATGAATTATCTGTTAAGAATCTATATAATTCATTAGCAACTTCAGCTCTAGGATTTAAACAACACCACATAAAGAAGCGTCTTAATGATTGATATTCTTCATTTTTTTCTAATAAAGATTCTGCTTGTTGAATAGAATAGTCTTCATATGTAGATATTATTTCTAAGAATTTTTCAATTAATAGTTGTGGAAGTGTTCTATGTATTCCTTTTAAATATACAGAATTTTCCACAACTGTGAAATCAGAAAACTGCTTTAATAATTCAATACCTTTTCTTATTGCTTTAGCTTTAAGTATTTCTTTTTCTCTAATAAGTCTTTCTTCTTTTACTTCTTCTGATGCAATAATGTTAAATAATTGACTTTCACAAGATGAATTTCTTGCATCTTGAAAGTCTTTTTCATTAGCATTTGGTTTTGTGATAATATTACCATCATTTAATACAATAGTTAATACATTATTAACTAGTTTAATGTTTAAATAGGGTTTACTGTTTTCACAAGAGTTGTCTAAATCATTCTCTTTTTCTTCATTCTCAAGCTCTTTAAAAGCTTTTGTTACATTTTTTTCTACTACTTTTTCAATGCTATTTTTAATAGCTTCTTTAAACCATTTTAGGCTAATGCTCATTTTGTTTTGTTTTTAATTGTTAAAATATTTAATAAAAGTTTCTGTAAACCATTCATATTTATTTGATGCTAGACAATTTATCTCATCTAAGAACTCTTCCCAATTTTCTGGTTTTTCTATTTCCCATTTAAGCATTAATGCCTCCCACATAACTTGATAATCATCTAGTTCTAAAAATATAAAATTTCCATCTAGAAACATATCATACATTGTGTCTTTTAATTTTACATATTTATCTTTCATTTTGATTAATTTAAAACATCAGAGAACCTATTGTCTCTGATGTTTTTTGTTTTTTAATTTTCAATTACTGTTTCAACAATCTCGTCTTGATTAATTTTAATCTTGTAATTTTTCCAATCTATTCTTGTTTTATAATATTTGAACAAGTCTGCAATAGCATCTACAAGTGGATCTTTGTCATTACCATAATAAGAAAGTTTATCACATATTGGTTGTAAGAATGTAAGTTTCTCTACAATAGTTTTAACTTCTTTATATATGGGATACATTTCTCCATCAAACAAATTGTTATCATTAGCTATTTCTAGCATTGCATTATATATGTTTTCATTTGCATTACAATAATGTTTATTCTTATACTCTTCCAACATATTAAGTTTTATATAAAGATCATTAGAAATGTGTTTAAATCTATCTCTTCTTTCAAACACATCATCATTTTTCTTCATTAGTAAATGAATAAGATATGCAGTGACTAGTCTTTTAAATGGTTTATTTTTACCTTCCATAAATGTTTCAAGTTTTATCCAGTTGTGAATGTCTATTTTTTCTATATTCTTTAGTTCTCTTTCTGAGAATTGAATAAATTTAATGTTTGTTTTCATTTTGTTGCCTTCAACAATATTAAACAATTTGTCCATTGTAGCTACATCAGCATCTCCACCATATATAACAAGGTGTTTCATTTGATGTATTTCCTCTAGTTTATAGGTTGTACTCACCCATTTACAGTTTCTACCATCAACATATCTCTCTAATGATTTGCCCTCTTTACCAACAATCTCTCCTGCTAGTTTAATTCTTCTTGGTCCAGAAATTGTTCCTCCAGAAATCATGATTTTTGTTTTCTTCTTGCTGTCAATCCAATCCTGAGGAATTTCTATATCATCAATCTTTGTAATACAATCTATATACATAGACACAATACCTTGAAACTCTTTAATTGCAGCTCTCCAAAGATGTCTTTGAATATTTCTCAAATTAAGAATATCCATATATGTATCATAGTTTGTAGAAGCATTCACTTTACCAAGACTAAACTTTTTAACTTTCTTGATTAAAAACTTATCATTTTTCCATCCAGTATTTTTACCAATTGTTTCTTTTAGATATTCTTTCTTCTTACCAGATAACTTATCTTCAAGTAGAAAATGTCTATCATTAGTCATATCACGAAGTCTAAGATTTTGGTTCCAACTATTCTTGCACTCTCTAAACTTACCATTATCAATTCTATATTTCACTTGATATTCATTAAAAATGAAATCGTTGTTTTTGTGAAGCAATCTAAGATTTAGAATATTAATTCCTTTTAGCTTTGGTTCAGCAATTTTAACAGAGGCATGTTTAGAAAGATCAGAGATGTCATATTTACCACTAGCAAACTTAAGATTTCTACTGCTTTCAGAATAATAGTTCATAATTTCTATTATGTTGTCTGTCTCAATAATAGATTCATTATACATATTAACCATGTAATCTGCCACCATAGTTATCTTCTTGATAATAATATCCTTAGCTTCTTTGGTGTAACGAATTGATTCTCTGTTTGGTGTAGGAAATATACCATCCATAAGACTAAATCTTAGTCCTACAGGAAAATATATAACCTTGTCTATTCCCAACTTATCACTTTCTAAAGGATAATATACATTGTCCAAACATATGTGCATCTTACTATCTGAAGAAAGAGTGGAGAATTGAAAATGCTCACTCCTAATTATCTGGAAATCATTATCTATCTCTCCAGGAACATCAAAATATACACTCTCAAAATAAGCAAGCTGTTCACTAATTTTATTGTAAAACTCTCTTCTATCATAATAATTAACAGGAACAATCACTTTAACACCATTTCTCTCTTCTGTTTCTTTTTCATACAAAAGATCAATTGTGTTTGTATCTTCTCCTTCATACATCATATATTTTCTCTCCATTCCATCTTTACGACATACAAAATAGAACGAAGAGCTATAAGCAAGAGGAGCCTTAAAACCAAGGCCCATCATACCTAATTCGTTAGTTGAATTACGCTTTGTACTCTTACCATATTTACTAATGATGTTTCTTACATCATCAGCATCTAACCCTGTACCAAAATCTTCTACAGAAAACTCATAGTTATTTTCTTTATTTGATTTAAAGCTTACAATAATTGGATCATTTACACCAGCTCTTCTATGACTATCAAGTGCATTAGATGCACATTCTCTGATAGTGGAGCCTATTGAATCTGAATATAGATTCTTACTTAACATCTGCATCAATATCTGAGCAGAATCTAAGTCTAATGACATAGCAATTGATTCTGATGTATCTCCCACTTCTAAAATGGTGGCTTCTGTTTGTTTTTCTAAGATCATTTTATGAAATTTAATGTAATTAATACTTCTTTTGATTTTTCATAGTCATCTCTATCTTCTTTATTTGTAAATATTTCTTCTGGATTATTAATTTTTAACACCCTTGTTGAATGTACAGCATTTATATAACATTTCCGTAAACACTTCTTTGTGAATCCATTAGTGTATCTTTTAGTTCTCCATGCACTTCTATTTGCTTCTGATTGATTTAACCAATCTTTATATTGATTATAAGCACTTTGTGGGTTTACATAATTATAATATTGTACTGTACCAGATTTTCCAGTTCCACAAAACCAACCAAATGAAAGACAGTTTCCATCAGCAATACCTATAAAATCTCCTATTTGAATGTCTCCTCCATATTTTAATGTTCTCATAATTATTTATTATTTATTAGATATTCAATATCATTAATACATAAGTTTATTTCATGTGTTACACTTGCAGAATCATCTTCTATTTCTGATAAACATAATTCATAAAGGGAATTAATTTCTTCTGCGTGTGCAGGATGAGCATTAAGTGTTTTCTTAATATATTTATTTAAATCATTAATGTTTGTCATTATATAAATTTTGTTTTAATTAACCAAATTACACGATCGTTTAAATTTTGAAATAATTCAAAATTGTGATCTTTGTCTGTACATACATATTCATTTGTTTCTCGATTTACTATGGTACCATCGTGTCTAGTCCATGAAGTTATTTTTATTTCTTTTCTTGTAGAACACTTAACAGCTTTATATAATGGTGCTTTAGTATTCCATCTCACTTTAGTTTTACTTAATTGAGGAAGTCTTAATATTTTTAAATATCTAATATTACTGCCTGCAGAAGTTAATATTTCATCTCCTATTTGCAAATTTTCTATAGTTGTTAACATAATTAATTAAAATGGTGGCTCTTCATTAAGCCAAGTGATTGAATAATTATTATTTTCTTTTAATATTTTATTTATTTTAGTAAAAACTCCTTCTGTGCTCCAGTCTGTTTGTCTATATGATGCAGATGCTGGATGAGATATTGTAAAAGTCCAACCAAAAAGAGATGTATATTTTTTATATTTAGAAGCATCTTTTCCTAAAAATATAATAGGTGCACCTTCTGTTTCAATACATTCAAAGAAATGTTTTATAAATGGTTCCCATAGTTCTATATGACTTCCTGCTTTGTTTATTTCTGTTGTTAAAGCAGCATTCATCATTAACACTCCTTGATTAGCTAAATAATTAACATCTGGTGTTTTATTATATAAAAGATTAAGACCATCATATAATTCATGTTCTATACCTTTATAAAACTGTTCTAATGATGGTTGTAATTTTTTTGATATTGAACATCCCATAAGAAGACCATCTGCTATAGGTTGATTATTACTTAATGAATGATAGGGGCACATACCCATCATAACCACTTTTAAATTTGTTAAAGGAGTTTCAAGAAAACATCTAAATACATTAGAAGAAGAAGGAGCAATTTGCTTGCCCCTTCCTGATTCTTTTTTTAAATATGCATAAATCTTGTCACACTCTTCACTTTCTATAAATGGTTGCATTTTAGCATGCCAGCTCTCATGAAAGCATTCTTTAAATAATTCCCAATTCATTATGTATAATTTAATTTATAAAATCAATAGCTAATTGTTCAAACACTAAATCTTCTTTAAATGAAGGAACTAATACACCACTTTCACTTACAAAGAATTTGTGAGCTGCTTGGTGGTTTTGCATCCATAAGCTTGGATGAATTTCCTTCATAGCAAATGTTGTGAAATTATATAATTCCCATAAGCTATCTGGAGCACCATAATCATGTGTAGGAGATTTTAATTCCTTCTCAATAAGATTTAACTGTGTACTCTGAATGAATTGTTCTTCTATAATCATACGACCAATCAATTCAGCCTTAGTTTTTCTTGTAAGCTCAATGTTCTTCATAGCATCTCTTTCTCTCTGCATTCTTGTAAATGCTTCACCAGCAGACTTAATATAATCTGTAATAGCTGATGGTGTGAATTCTTGAACAGTTCCTACATGCTTCTTTTTGAAAGCACCATAATCACCTGATACACAACCATTTTGACAAATCATAATTCTTGTACCAATAGCAAACTTTAATGTTAAGCTCTTGTCATAAGAATTCTGCCATCCCACTTCTAATTGCATTTCAGAATCTGCTACATTCTTAATAGTGTAACGACCATTAGCAACTCTACCATCTCTAGCAGAAGTGTATGTCTCTTGTCCTAATATAAATCCTGCACCTTCAATACTATTTAGTGTAAGATCTATTAATTGTTTGTGAGTGATGGGCTTATAAGTTTTTGTTTGCATAGGAAGCTGTGCTCCTAATAATTCTGCTCTAGCAGATGTATAACTTGTTTTAATTTGCATCTTGTTCTAATTTAATTGTTTGATTGAAATATTTGGTTAATATACCTTCTAAGTTTTCTAATGTGATGCACGCATACTCATCACCTTCTGTGGATTCTAAATATTCAGTATCAAGCTGAATTGCTGATATAAGGTTTTCTATTGTCATATTAAAATCTTAATATTTGTAAATAATTTTGATAGGCTTCATCATATGTATAAGCCCAAATTCTATAACCATCAATTTGAAATAATTTCTTTTCCATTATATTAGTTTTTTTTGTTTAAAATAATTTTCTATTGTTTTTAGTCCATGTATTTTTCCAAGATCAGCAAAATCATTGATTCCTTCTAATAAATAAGTGCGAGGAACATTAATATATCCAAAATCAAACATTTTAGTTATTTGTTGACTATTAACCACTCCTGGTTCATCACTATCAAATCCTAAAACTTGTTTATCAGAATTTGCTTTAAGATATTCTACATTTTCTTTAGAAAAACATCCAACTCCTTCATTTTGTACAGCACATACACAAGGAAAGACTTTCTTTATCACCATATAATCCTTTTTAGATTTAGAGATGAAGGCTGTATCACAATTTATTATGTCTGTTTTACCATCCATTGTTGTTATGGGAACATTATTAGGCACCCATTTATTCTTTTTTGCTTGAAAAGGACGATATATTTTCCAAAAGCCATCATAAAAATAACCAAACTTAAGATCATTATCATTCATAGCAAATCTTTGTTTATTCAAATACACCTTACTTATTGAATAAACATTTTCTCTTCTAAGATCTGAAACATCTTGATAATAACTATTCCAGTAATTAAGTTCTTCTTGTGTAAAATTTTTTGTTACCACTTGAATTAAAGAATATCTTTTTCCTTCACTTTCTGGTTGTTTATATTGTTCTATAATTTTTTTATATTCACCATTAGATTTTCCTGATAGTATCCCTAAGCTAAAATCTTTATTTATTAAAACAAGTGTTTCGTGTATGTTAGGTAAATTAAATAATAATTTAACAAATGTAAAACAATCACCTTTTTTAGAAGTGTCTGTAAAATCTATAAAAGATAGATTACCCAATTTATTTCCTATTAAGAACGAAGGGTTTTTCTCATTTCTAAAAGGAGAAAAAGTAACTTGATTAATTTTCCAAGATTTAGTAGGCATATACCATCTGAATATATCATATTCACTGATTTTTTTAAGAATAGTTTCAGGAGTGAGATGTTCTTTCTTTGTACCTACAATCATAATATATAAATAAAAAGCCCTTCACTATTTCTAATGAAGGACTTTAGTTAATTGAATTAATTAATAATTAGGACTATCAGAAGAAATCACTTTATCTGATGCAACTAAATTATCATCTGGATTATAATCATGTATTTTTGATAATTCAAAATAATATTTACATCCGTACTCTCCATGAATCTCACTTATATATTTTTCAACAGGAGTTTTCTTTCCTTTTTTATTTTTAATAGAGTTTATTAAAGAAACATCATTATAATCTGTAGTATTAAAGTTTTTAAGAATATATGTAGGAATAAAACCTTTATTATAAATTTCTTGATATTCTTTCATTTCATCATCTTTAATAACTGTTTTAATACATGCCATAGCACCTACATTTGTACAAAAATCACCTTTTAGTTGATCAGTGATTTCATTAAACTTACCAGAAATTAATGCTTTCCAAGATAACATAAGTTTTGCATCCTCATCACGAAGATCTAATTCACCTAACCAAACAGTTAAGAACTTATAAAATTCTTCTTCTCCATCAAATGCTTCACGTACATCTCTTTCTGTAAACCATTCTGGTAATTCACTAACACTTGTTCCCCAAAAACACTTACCAATACTATTAATATATTGTGTTTTAAGTTCATCTTTACTAGTTCTAACTTTATCTTTTATAAAGAAAACACATTTAAATTTTTGTTTAGATTTAATTTCTTCCAACCATACATCAAATCTAACTAAATCATATTCTCCACTGTTTGTTTTTGATACATATTCTAAATCTTCTGATGTCTCAATGTTTAATAAATCTTTAAATTCTTCAGCAGTGGGATTAATTGCTAACACCTTTGCTTCAAATAATCCTACTTTTTTTGTAAATGATGATGATGATAATTCTTTCTTTTTTCCTGAAATGCTACTCATGTTTTTTAGTTTTTAGTTTTTATTGTTTGTTAAATTATTAAATATATTTTATTTGTATATATTTTCCCAAAATGTTTCTATTTCTCCGTTTTTATTTTGTTTAGAAATTAATATTTTCCCTTTTAATTGAGGAGATCTACTACCAGATATGATACTATCGTTTTGAACATTAAAATTTAAATATCTATCAGTATCATCCACCACTAGTTTTGCTAAAGCAGTCACTCTTGATGCAAATATTAATTTTAACTTTCCAGTGAGAGCTATTTCAGAACCAACAACTTGTTCTTTTCCATTATCTTTAATATATTTATCTACAACATGTGCAGCATATAATCTATATGGAGAAATTTGTCTAAATATTTCAAATTGTTGCATAAACCAATTTCTAGTGTGTTGATAACCAGCTCCCTCAGGAAGAGATAGTACAGATTTAAACTCACTATGATCTGGAGTGTATGCTTTACCTGTTTCTATATTTCCTTCTCTATTAAATTTTTTACCAATAATAGTGTTCATATAACTTAAAGTGCCACCTATTTCTGACATATCATCAAGATCTGATAATCCATCAATTATTAAATATTCATATTTTCCTTTGTTTTCTAATAGTAAATTACGATATTTGATATAATTCTGAAAAGATTCCCATCTAGTTGTATCTTGTTCAACATATGTACTTAATTTTCTAGCAGCGATATATTCATATCCTCCTTTTTCAAGATCTAAAACAATAGCATTATATTTTTCTGTAAATTTTCCAAATATAGTACCTTTACCTGCCTTAGGTATAGATATTACAGCAAGATCTCTAGGAGAAGAAATGTTTACTTTACTAATCTCATCTGGTAATGTAAATTCTTCTGTTTCTTTTGTTTTTTCTTTCATAATAATTTATTTATTTATTGTCCAAAGGTACATTAATTTCTTCAGATTTCAAAATATTTGTTTTACTTTCTAACATAGTTGGATTGGCTATAATATCATTATAAAACCCTTCTGCAGCTGCTTTATTTGTAAACCATTTAGCAATTGAATTTTCTGCTTTCACTGCATACATTATACCATTTGTTGGATTGATTTCTTCTATTAATTCTAATTTCATATATATTTAATTTTGTTTTTATCAAAAAATTCAAGAGCTTTTTTTAGCCATTTAGCCTCCACTTCTTCAGTTGAACTGATGATGTAAATATGTGCTTTTTTATCTGGAGTGTTATATTCCATGGCCATACATCTATTTATCTTTTGTGCTAGGTTTTCTCCATTACTATCAAAATAGTTAATAATCACTTTATTTAGAGGTTTATATGTTACTCCTGTATTACCTATCTTTACAACAGCCAGATGATTACCTACACCCTCAGCAAAATCATTAAATATCTGTTTCTCACTTGATTTGCTATGATAGGAAGGAATACCCAATTCATCTGCTATTTTAGTTAGTCCACAGAATACAAGAATACGTTCATCTTTGTGTTTCTTTAACAATGCTTTTGTAGCATTTAATTTAGAAAGACTATTCTGAATAATTCTCATCCTGCTTAACCTAAGAAACATTGTATTTCTGTTTTGTCTCTCTAATTGGTCAATCACCCATGCATAACTGTCAAACTGTTTCTTTTCTGTTCTTTTCTTTGTTTTATATTGCACTTCAACAATATCATCAAGAGGAACTCTTATAACATTTATCTCATAATCAACTATAACACCCTCCTGAATAGCTAAATCAATGGAATAGGTTGCTATTACATGAAGATCAAGCCTTTCCTCTATCTCACGTTCTGTTGCTACAGATAGCGTTCCTGTGAGCCCTAGAACACAACTATTATCTTCTAATAATTCATTAGCAGCATCTAATTGTGCATCACTTAGTAAATGTATCTCATCAATGATTATAACATCAAATTCAAGATCTACATACTTCTTTAAAGACAAATGTGTTGTATATGTAATATTAGGATTGTTATATCCTCTTTTCTCAAAATCTGCTTCCCAAGAATCTTTAATCTTTACATCTGGATAGGATATTAATATCCTTATACCATCAGGCATCTTTTCTAATGCATTGATTGTTGTATAGATTTTACCAAATCTAGGGCATAGGTTTAATATTCCATGCTTCTCTTTGAGCCATATGTCTGCAAATTCCTGTTGTCTTTTATCCCTTAAAGTAAGGGATTGGTTCTTTAAAGCTTTTGCCATAAGTGATAATAAATGTTATTGACCAAAAAAACCATTCAAAATTTATAGCTAGGTGTTTATCATATTTATTGATATTATTTAACACTGAAATAGTGGGAAATAACACTATTTGCCAAAAATGATCTTTATTATTAGGGTAGGTATTAAACCTGACTGTGTTTATTTTCATAATTTATTTATTTTTTCAATTATTACATCATCATATCCATCATCTTTATATTCAAAAGCTAAATTTTCAGCTTCCTCTTTTGTAAGATAATAGTCATTAACTTCTACTCCTCCTACCCATATTGTATATTCTTTCATAATTTATTTATTTATTTAAAAAATAGCTTTTATTTATAACAGCTGCATAATCATTTTCTGTCATATTTTTTTGTTTAGGAAGTTCTTTAAACATACCTATTTGGCCAAGAAAGCCAAGTCC
>Ga0315293_10002058_pt1 | contig 19422 bp, 15 predicted proteins | sample YL17G13_20_MG_FD_203071 | JGI IMG/M metagenome (GOLD analysis project Ga0315293, IMG submission 203071) | Sediment microbial communities from Yellowstone Lake, YNP, Wyoming, USA - YL17G13_20 | ecosystem: Environmental > Aquatic > Freshwater > Lake > Sediment | place: USA: Wyoming | collected... | reverse complement strand
AAGCACTTGGCGAGTCCTAGTGACAAACTCATTCCTTTGATTCGGTGAAATAAACACCTATTTAGATTATTCGCCATTCGGCAGCTTTCGCGTCATTCGAACATCTCTAAGCCAAAGCTACGCGTCGTCGACGATCCGATAGGTTTGACAAAAGAAGATTGACGAATCGACTGCGGCGGAACACCCGGGGTGAAAATCTACGCCGTCAGAGCCTGACAAGAAATTCTTTTAAAGACAACCACCAAGGGAAGACCACCACTGCGGTCGCACCGCACAACCAGTTACCTCTTCCCTATCGACTTCTTCTCGGGAACGCGTTCAGCAGTCCCAGCAGCAACTATAGTGCAGATGATATCGAACGTTTCGGTCCTGTCAATTCAAGTCTGCCAGAGTTTATTTGGCGATGGCGAATCTCCGGAAGTCAAACAATCCGGTGGCGAAAGCCTAGCGGATGTGGCTACCCTCAATCGCTGGCACAAATTTGGATCTCCATGATTTGACTCACGACGAGGTTTCTGACAATGAATCGACGGCGCCGGACAAGGGATTTAGAAGCCAGAGAAAAGGGGGCTCTTTCGAGCGGTTTCTGGACTCTGGCCACGTTGCTGGCATGGAGTTCTCTTGTTCTCGCCGACGAAGCCACCTTTCAGCCCGGGTATCATTCGTCAACCATCGCCCTTACCAACGGGTCGATCACTTCGGCTCCGGGCAGAAAAATAAAAAAAAGCCATCTTCTCATTCGAGAAGGACAAATTGTTGCCATCGAGCCTGACATGGCCCTGCCCGCTGACGCCGAAGTCATTGATGCTGAAGGGCTGTTTATTTATCCCGGATTTGTCGATGCCGGAGCGTCGACGTTGTTGGACGAGACACAGCCGAAAGCGATCGAAGGCCGCAGTACGGACATCTCGCGGTATGCGATTGCCGGCATGAGGACCGATTACCGGCATGGACTCACGCCAGAATTCATGGCCGCCGAGCATCTCAATCCGAAGCCGACAGAATTGGAAAAATACCGGGAGGCGGGGTTCGTGGCTGTTCATGTCCTGCCCGTCGGACGGATCGCGAGTGGCCAAGGGGCCGTACTCAATCTGGCGTCCCTTCCGATTCGTGAGACGCTTCTGGCCTCCAGCACCTTCGTCACCATCCAACTCGCGGCGCGGGGAGGCTCGGACTATCCGGCGACGAGCATGGGAGTTCACGCACACTTACGTCAGATGTTTCTTGATGCGGAACGGCACGCTCTGCACAGGCAGCTTTTTGCGAATGGGATCCCGAATATTGAGCGGCCACCGATTGACTCGGCCCTCGAAATGTTTGCGAAACTGCAAACCGGCCATCCGAAGACAATATTCGTAGCGCAATCGCAAGACGACCACCGACGCGTATTGAAATTTGCCTCGGATCATCAACTTCAGGCGGTAGTTTGGGGTGGCCGGGAGGCTTATCGAATTGCCGATCGACTGAAGCAGACAGAAACGGATATTATCATCCAAGTCGACTTCGATGACGAGCCGAAGATCGATGGCACAAACACGGCGACCGAGAAGAGTGGCGGAGAAGACTTACTCCCCGAACTTCCGCTGCCGTTACGAGTTCGCCAGCACCAACAGCAGCTGTGGCGAGAACGTGTGTCGGGGTTGGCGACACTTCATCGCGCGGGTGTTCGGTTTGCCATCTCATCACGCGACGCGAAGTCGCCGGCCAGCGTTCTGAAGGGAGTGCGACAGGCGATTGCGAAAGGACTTGATCGGGATGCCGCATTGGCGGCATTGACGACGAATCCAGCCTCAATCCTAGGGATTGAGCGAGATCTCGGTACGATCGCCGTTGGCAAGCCAGCATCTCTGATCGTGATGACGGGGCCCTTTGACGACGAACAATCCAAAGTGCGCCATGTGGTGATCAACAGACACAGGTACGAGTACAATAAGGAATCAAAGCCGATTGCTCCATTGGCCATCAGCCAACGTCCGCCGCAAGAATTCGGGGGAACCTGGTCGGTTGCGATTGAATCCTCCGAAGGAATGTTGCGCGGCGCACTGGAACTCGTCCAAGTCGGTCCATCGATTTCTGGGAGATTTGAAAGCGCACAGGGTAACGGCCAGATTTCGTCCGGAAAAACGGTGCCCGACGGAATGGAATTCGTTGTCGCGATTGGTGCGGGAGACCGCGTTGTGCAGTTGAAGTTCGCGGCCACGATTCAGGGCGATTTGTTGCGTGGTACATTGAAATCTGCTTTTGGAGCGGCGACGACGTGGACGGCTCATCGGAAGACGCCGCCGGCCCCTGTCGGTGGCCCCGTTCAATTGCTGAATATCGAGGTGGCCGATGCGCTGGTGCCATCATCGATTGTCCCGTCTTCGGCAGCGGGCAACGGACTCTCAGCAGACGTCGTGGCGGACGCACTCGCACCGGCAAACACGGTTTCAACCGCGCGTGTCTTCGATCAGCCTGTCGAGTTTCCCGAAGACCGACATCCGAAGGCGATTCTGACGCGAGGCAACGTGCTTGTTGCAGGGGGAACCGTTCTGACGGCGACCGGGCAGACGCTGCCCAAAACGTCAATCCTCGTGAGGAAGGGGATCATTGCAGCGATCGGTGCCAATCTCGTTGCCGACCCGGACACGATGGTGATCGATGCCTCGGGACGCTTTGTCATGCCTGGTATCATTGATAGCCACAGCCATATCATGATCGCCAACGGTCTTGGCGAGGTCAACGAAGCGACCTCTTCAATCGTCTGCGAAGTCAGAGTCAGCGACGTCATTAATTCCTCTGATGTCTCCGAGTACCGCGCCTTGACCGGCGGTGTGACGACCGCTCGGCTCCTTCACGGATCGGCAAATTGCATTGGTGGTCAGGACGCGGTCGTTCAACTCAAACACAGTGCCAGTCCCGCAGAACATCTCTTTTCCGGAGCGCCCTCCGGTGTGAAGTTTGCTCTGGGTGAAAACGTTAAATTTCAATCAGGACGATTTCCAAACACACGATTGGGTGTCGAAGCAACGCTCAATCGGGCCTTTTTCGAAGCGTTGGAGTACCGTCGGACATGGAGGCAGTATGAGCGCGAGCAACACCAAGCGAGCAACATCAAAACCAACGCTGTGGCAGCGGAAGGGAATCTCCCGACGGCTTCACCCAAAGTCGGGACTCTTCCCCCCCGTCGCGATCTGCGTTTGGAAGCCCTCGCCGAGATCCTCGATCATCAACGGTTTATTCACGCACACTGCTATCGAGCGGATGAGATCTTGATGCTGTTGCGAGTTGCCGAAAATCATGGTCTTCGCGTCTGGTCATTGCAGCACGTCTTGGAAGGTTACAAGGTTGCTCCCGAAATCGTGAAGCACGGCGCCAGTTGCAGCACGTTTGCCGACTGGTGGGCCTACAAAGTCGAGGCCTTTGATGCTACGCCGTACAACGCCGCGTTGCTCAACGAAGCGGGGGCGAACGTGGTGATCAAGAGCGATGATGCCGAATTGATGCGTCACTTGTTTCTCGAGGCAGCGAAATCGATTCGATACGGCAACATGCCACCGGATCAGGCGTTGAAGACGATCACACTCAATCCGGCCAAGGAATTGGGAATGGCGGATCAGCTTGGTTCGATTGAGGTTGGGAAACAAGCGGATCTCGCTATTTTCAACGGCCATCCCTTCAACACGTTTTCACGGTGCGAGCAAACGCTGATTGGCGGCGAAGTCTATTTCACACGCAGCCAGCAACCGACAGCGATGAGCCCCACGGGAATTGCCAGATCGACACTCCCCCCGGAACTGAAGTGGCCTCAGACAACAGAACGGATGGGCCCAATCGACCTGTCTGCGGCAGGTACATCCCAATACGCCATCGTCGGTGCAACAATTCATCCAGTGGACGGCGTTGCGATTGATGACGGTACGCTGCTGATTGACAGTGGGAAAATCGTTGCGATTGGTCGGAATCTCGAAGTTCCCCAAGGGTTCGCGGTCTTGGAGGCATCCAAGCTCCATCTGTACCCAGGCTTGATCGATGCTGGGACGGCTGTCGGATTGATCGAAATCGGCAAAGTTCGGGAGACAAGTGACCTGGGCGAGATTGGACAGTTCCAGCCAGATTTAAGGGCCGGAATCGCCATTAACCCCGATTCAGAATTGATTCCCGTGGCCCGCGCCGGAGGGATCACGACGATCCTTGCTTTGCCAGCCGGCGGTGGCAATATGACGTCCGTGAGTCGGGTCGGTGGAGGTGTCATTACAGGACAGGCCTCAGTCGTACAACTTGCCGGTTGGACCATGCCTGAAATGGTTTTGAAGATGGAATCGGGTCTGCATGTCATCTGGCCCTCGGGTAAAAACCGAAAGCAGTCTGTGGAAGAATTGAAACGCTGGATGGCGCACGCTCGTCTGTACGACAGGGCCAGAACGGACCATCAAGGAGTCCGACAATCCCTTGTGGAAAATACGTCTCAGCATCAGACGCCGGAACATTCCCACGACCATCCGATTGTTGATCCGCGTTATGAGTCCTTGCGGCCCTATGTGCGAGGTGAGGCGACCGTCTTCATTGAAGCCGAGACGAGACAGGAAATTGTCGAAGCCGTTCAGTTTGCCGAACAGCAAAAAATCAAGGTTGTCCTTTGTGGAGCGACCGACGCGTGGAAGGTGACCGATCACATCAAATTGGCTGGGATTTCGGTAATCGTTGGCCCTGCCATGCGAAGGCCGGTTGAGGATTACGATCCCTCTGACGCTCCGTATGCGAACGCAGGTCTTCTGCATGAGGCCGGTATCAAATTTTGCTTTCGATCCGACACGGCCTCCAACAGCCGCAATGTCCCATTGGAAGCCGCCATGGCTGTCGCCTATGGATTGCCAGCCGATATTGCGTTGCGTTGCGTGACGCTCACCTCGGCGGAAATCCTTGGCGTTTCAAAACACGTCGGTTCCTTAACCGTCGGAAAGTCAGCGAATGTCATTCTGACGGATGGATCGCCACTGCAGGCCACAACACACATCAAGGGAATTTTGATTCAAGGCAAGCCGTATCAGCCGGAGAGCCGCCAGACGCGTTTGTACGAGAAGTATCGGGCACGCTTGAATCCCCCCTAAAGTGGAATCCGGATCCTTCCAAATTCAGAAACAGAGGGAGCCACGAGGCCGATCACAAGTATCGTCGCCAGGAAGCGGAACAGACCATGGCGATGATCAAGAACGCCACGGCACCGAGGAAAAGGAGAATTCGTTTGCGAAATCTCAGCCGTTGAGACGCCGAGTGACCGGATTCGCAATCCAGCCGAAACCGCAAGTGACCGCCAATCGTGATTTCATCGCCATGATGCAGCAGGCGTTGGCGAACGACGATGCCGTTGACGCGTGTTCCGTTGCGGCTCCCCCAATCGGTGATCCACCATTCGGTGTCGAGGCAATTTATCTGACAATGACGGCCAGAAACAGAAGCATCGGCCAACTCGATGTCGCACTCGGCATCGCGGCCAATCAGAATCTGATCTCCGAATAACGGCACCTTGTGGTCACCATTGAGGGGTGTCAGAGAGGCCCGTGACTTGGCGTGTGTCGGGCGTTCGTGAAGCATTGTCGACCCCGTGGCCAATGCGATACCCCCGAGGTTTTCGGGTCCGCTGGGTGAATTGGCGGACTCCGGCGTTTTGACTCCTGGTTTGTGTTGTCGTCCGGCCTCACGCCCCATGTTTGTTTCATCACTCAAGGATCTGAACTCAGTCGCCGGTGCAAGCGAATTGATGTCAGCCTTCGTCCGCGGGCGAATTTTTAAGGACTCCGACATTCGCTGTTGGACATGTTTCTGCCGCTCGGCGAGGATCTCGCTGAAGTTAAAGTTGAGCTTTGCGGGCCGAGACCATTTGGCAAGCGTCGTCGCCACTTCCGCCGCCGACGCAAATCGATCGTCTCGATTCTTCGCCAGCATCTTCATGACGATTTGAGCCACCTCCTCCGGAATCGATGCTGCTAATTCTCGAACGGAGCGTGGCACTTGGGTCCGGTGCGCTTTCCGGATCTCTGCCACACTCCGTTCCGGAAAGGGAGTGTGGCCGGTCAGCATTGCAAACAGTGTACAGCCGAGGCTGTACACGTCGGATCGTGCGTCAACCGTCAAACTGTCCTCCGATTGCTCCGGAGCCATGAAAGCAGCCGTTCCGACACACTCATGACCAAAGATCATGGCTATCGAAAACTCGTCGTCCTGCTCCCCGCCTTGGATCATGGACAAGCCGAAATCTAAAATTTTGACACATCCGCTGCCGTCGATCAACAAGTTCTGTGGCTTGATATCTCGATGGATGAGTCCCGATTGATGCGAATAATGCAGACCCAACGCGGCCTGTCTTGTGAACTCGCACGCCTGCTTCCAGGGCAAACGCTTGGTACGCAACAAGATCTCCAAGAGACTCGGACCTTTGATGAACTCCATCACCATGTAGTGATGGCCACCGGCATTGCCGACACTGAAAGTGCGGGCGATATTCGGATGATTCATCGCCAGAGTAGAACGCGCTTCCTGCTGAAAACGGGATAGCATTCCTCGATCGTGCTTGAACTGTTCCAATAGCACTTTGAGGGCGACCGTCTTACCATCCGCTGTGTCTGTCGCTTGATAAACACAGCCCATGCCGCCAACGCCCAGAAAATCGACCAACTTGTATTGGTCAAAAAAAAAGCCGCGGGTTCGGCCTTCCAGCAGACGATCCACTTGATATTGGGTCAGTAACCCGTGCCGAACCAGACTCGATGCGACTTCCGATTCCGAGTGGACTCCGATTTCGGCGAGGTCGTGCAACGCGGTCGCAATCTGCTGCGGAGCTAGTAGGCCACTGGCACCCAGATTTTTACAAAACGAAGCGGGAAGCGGGTGCGTTGCCATATCGATTCCGAGCACACTAAATTTTTTTCCGAACTTGCTCCGTCTTCAATGCCAAGCGTTAAGTATAGGGGGAAGAATGTCCGCAGCGACACTCCTTTTAATAAAATTTTAGTCGCAGGATCAAGCTGGTCGTTGCAGTGCGGAGAGCATCCCCAGGAACGTTCCATCAGCGGTGACCTGCCAAGAGACTACGAAAACATCCTTTTGTTTTCGTAGCGGGGTCAGGAGAAATTAGAGGCCACGATGTCAGCTGGCGAATCACACACAAGACCTTCAAGCTTCGCGATTCGCAGTACATCCATAACGGCGTCAGAACAATGATAGATCTGGAGTTTCTGGACCCGCAATTGAAGCGAAAGGAGAACCCCCACTAGGCCGGAAGGGACGAATGTTATGTTCTCCAGATCCACGCCGAACAGGTTCATCTTGAGTTTCGAGACCAAGCGATACAGTGCGTCACGATAGTCCGAAAGGCAGATATCCACAGGCAAAGGCCCGCAACCAAAACGGATAATCGTTAATTCGGAAGTGGAATAACATTGAATGAAGTCCGAGTCTATTGGGCCCGGAGCCAACAGTATCGTGGAATCGTTATTAAAAATCGTATCTGCAGGAATCTCTCGGTACATCGGTTGCCACGCTTTCGCTAGTGATATTGAATATTTTTAAGAGAGGGAAATTTTTCAATAAGGCGGCATTCGATTATCGACTGCCTACTCATAGTAGCGATGTTTATTTAAAGTGCAAACATTATTAAAATGAACCATAAATTTTTAATGTCTAAATATTTACTTGTATTACGCAAGCCTAATGCCACGTTTTAAATACGTGTTTCACGAACCGTAAGTATTATACTTGGTGTTTAGGATTATCTTTAATGTTGTTGGATGTATTTTTCTGCATCGATGCGCCAATAGGTTGTGTATTTTTTGGCTACTGTCAGGAATGACGGGACGTAATGACCTTGATCGGAAGAGTGATCCGACGATGACAGCGAAGCCGTGTTCAGGGAGCAATGGAACTTCAAACCGCCGGACAGTTCCAATTCCCGACGTTGGATCGCTCTGGCGTTGTGCAACACCCTTTTGGCCCTTCGTGGGGCCTTGAACAGGAACGTTGGGCTGTCTGACTTCGCATTGTGTGAGTCCCTCAGAGGCTGTCCGAGTCGCGGACTTTCCGTCAGAGAGGCCCAAAGTTGCCACGCGCACCCCCTTGGCGTGTCCGTGTCTGGGGGACGATGGGGTACCGGCGGGACTCGGTTGTGACCGAGGCATCGAGAAGAAATCCATTTCTTTTCGGACGGCCACTCCGGGCCATTTGAGGAATCTAAAAAGGGTGTGTCAGGAGGCGGCTTGGAAGGACGACGCTCTTTCAACCGGCTATCGCATTGCCGTCCGTTCAACCTCATTAATTTTCAGGGCATGCTGCAGGCGAACGTACTTGTCTGGATTGGCCTTGAACTGCTGACGTCGCTCTTCGGTTTTGAAGAGAAACAATTCGCCGTCAAAAAAGGCCCCAAATTCGATCATTCCTGCAACCGCTCGGTCAGTTTCCCACAAGATCACAGGATCACAACCAAGTAGCTTTGGCGCGATTGATTCCGGGTTATTGCGAAACTGGAGGAGTTCTTCGCGTGAGGACATGAAGTATGTCACGTCCTTGTACACCCAAGCAAATCGTGCTGAACCGCGCGTCCATTGTCGATGCTTTGCAATGGCAACAGGACTATAGCCATCGAGCCCTACCACGGGTTGGGGCTCACCCAAAACGGCGTCTTCCGTATTGACAGTGACACTCGTTGAATTTTTGGGCAGTTTGTTGTTGTCGGGATCACGCGTCTGCTGCAGACTTGCCGCATGAAAATTCAAAAATTTCGCCTCGGACTTCAGCAGCATCTGCAGATATTCCGCCTGATCCAGACCGCCGGAATGCAGATTGACAATTTTTCCGACCAAGGAATCGAGCACAACATCACTGGGGAGAGACGCGACTCCATAACGTTGAACCAGTTCGGGGTGATGATCCGAATTCAGTTTGACGGCGACGTACCGGCTTCCAATGATTTCCAGGACGTTGGGAGCTGTCAGGACGTCTCGTTCCATTCGCTGACAGGGCATGCACCAATCGGCATGAAAGTGGACAAGAAGAGGCAGTTTGCGTTCTTCGGCTTCAAGCACGGCCGCACTGAAATCACTGCGCCAGACCGGCGATCCGTCATCACCGACAACAACGCGGCTTGAAGCGATGACCAGAATCCCCCAGCTCACAAACCAAAAGCCGCGCGCCCATCGACTCAAATGAGCGAGTTCACGACATCGGTCGTCCGATCGTTGCATCATGGTTGCCTTCCTTCCGTCCGAACGCATGCAAGTTCAGTGGTCAGTTTTTATCGGCTTGAGTCCACACTTTTCCTCGTCTCGGTTAGAACTTCGGTCAAAGAAATCAGGGTTTTAAACGCGAAACTATCGAATTTGCCGTTCGATACTTCTGCCGAGTGGTCAGAACAGGGGCGAGCCACAGTATTCGTGGTCCTGCAAGTTCGGCTGGCGCAACTGGGCGACCCTGGAAATCGAGTTGCTGGGCGTCATCCGCCGCTTCGATGCGTCGAACACAGGTCCGCAGAATTGTGCCGCTGTTCTCCGTTCGCAGAACAGTCAAGGGCCGCTATCACATCGGACAGGCTGTCCCAGAACTGGGGGTTGCGACCAACGTTCTCCGCGTATTGCCGAGCATTCGATGGCCATAGTATTGGCGGAGTCGTGTCTTGGCGACGATGCGGAGCAAGGCCACACCCAGCCCTACAGCCGAGGAAACAAACGATTTCTATGCGGACAGATACGGACGCAGATTCACCAGGAACACGGGGGCAGAACAACACGGGGATCTGCGGATAACGTCGGTTCTTTCCAATCCTCAACCAATGACGATTGGAACGGCAATCCGGCGAGAGACAAAAAGTTGCCAAGGAGTATACGCCCCTGCTGCGTGAGGACCGACTCGGGATGAAACTGCACTCCGAACAACGGCCAGATTCGATGTTCGAGAGCCATGGGGATCCTTGTTTTTTCGGTGCGAGCCGTGACCCGCAGGCCATCCGCCAGCGTTCGCTCATCGACAATGAGCGAGTGATACCGAGTCACCCGCAAGGGAGCCGATAATCCTTGGAACAGACGGCTGCCGTCATGTTGAATCCACGACGTGCGTCCATGAACCGGTTCGTCAGCACGCATGACTTTGCCGCCCAGTGCGACGGCGATGGCCTGATGTCCGAGGCAGACACCGAGAATCGGGATCGTCGAGCCGAGGTCGCGGATCAAGGCGAGTGAGACGCCCGCCTCGTTCGGCGTGCAGGGACCAGGGGAGATCACGATTGCCGAGGGGGCCAACCGTCGAACGTCATCCACGGTCACCGCGTCATTCCGAACAACGAGAGTCTCGCCACCTAACTCAACAAAGTACCGTGCGAGGTTGTGAACGAAGCTGTCATAGTTGTCGATCAGCAATATCATTAAACGCGTCCTTCACGATTAACGAGGCCATGGCATCGGGGCAGGAGGCGTGTCCCGATGAGGAACTTTGGAAGGGATTTCTGGAGCGGAACTACTCCAGTGCCCTGACCATCCCCATCGCCTTCGTCAGGGTTTCCTCATACTCTGCCACCGGATCCGATTGAGCAATCACTCCACCCCCCACTCCGCATTGCAACCACCCCTGCCGTTTTACGAAAGTCCGAATCAGCAGATTGCTGTCCGATTGCCCATTCGCGCCCACATAAAACAGGCTGCCACAGTAGGGGCCTCGTGCCGTCGGTTCCAGTTCGGCGATGATCTGCATCGCCCGAATTTTCGGAGCACCACTGATCGAACCACCGGGCAGCGTCACACGAAACAAATCCCACACCGATGCGCCCGGACGCAGTAAACCACGGACTTCGGAAACGAGGTGCTGCACGGTCTCATAAGTTTCAACGCCGCAGAGTTGAGGAACCCGGATCGATCCGGCTTCACAAACACGAGACAGGTCATTCCGCAAAAGATCGACGATCATGATGTTTTCAGCCTGATCCTTTTCACTTTCGCGTAATTCATCGCGTGTAAAGAGATCGGCCTCGGGGCCGAGTTTCCGTCGCCGTGTCCCCTTGATCGGACGCGTCTCGACCTCACGGCCATCGACTCGCAGAAAGCGTTCGGGTGATGCACTGATCACCGCCCAATCGCCCCATTGCAGAAGCCCGGCAAACGGAGCGGAATTGACACGTCGCAATCGGTCATAAATCACGACGGCATTTTCGACAGACGGCGTCAACAACCGCTGAGACAGATTGGTTTGAAAAATGTCTCCGGCGCGGATGTATTCGATCACGCGAGCCACCGCATCCAAATAACCCTCACGCGTGAAATTGCTGGAGAGGCTGGGCAAGCCGGGTACGGCAAACTGCTGGGCAAGCTGCGCACTGCTGAGCGGAGGTTGCCCCGTTGCGACTGAGGAAAACACGGAACGCGTGTTGTTCGCCAGTTGGAACAGCACACGGCGCATTCTTTCGCTCGCCCGATCAGTCCGCCGAGCCGGGTCCCTTTCCGGCCATCCCTGAGAGATTAACCACGCACGACGAGATCGGTGATCCCAAGCGATCACCCAGTCATACAGACCCGCCGCCATGACCGGAAGCTGAAACTCATCCGAGCAGGCCGCCAAGACTTGTTCCCAACAGCGACCCAATTCGTATCCCAGCAAGCCTGCGATTCCTCCTTGAAAAGGTGGTAAATCGGTCAGCCTGTCGGATTGCCAAGAATCCAAAGTGCGTTGCAACGACGAAAACGGATCGACCGTGAAACGCGGTTGATTCAGTGTCCATGTTTCGATCGGATCGGCCATGAGAAACGAGTACCGTCCCACCGGCTCTCGTTGCAGGGCACTGTCCAAGAGCAGAAGTTTCGGCCAATCGCGGACGGCTGCGACAGCCGCCATGACATCGGGTGCAGGGACCAGTTCTTCGACGAGAGGCAAGCGTGCGGTGGTGGACATGGGGATCAGAGTTTCCAAGACTGACGTTTTCAATTAGCCGGGCTTGATGTCCGCCGCATCATCGTGGTCGCTGGACGCAACGTGCCTCCTTCGTCCAATCGCGTTGACTTCATCGACCGTCAGAAAGCCCCATCGAAGAGCGTCATCCTGCAGGTATTGTTTGCCAAGCGTTAATGCGGTTCTCGCCTTGCACAACTCCATTCCGAGATAGAATGCGTGTTCCGTCGTCAACGTTCCCACGGTCGCATTCATCCGGTCAAAGATCTCATACGGGTCGTCTCCGTGCCAGTAGCCATCTCGATTCATCAAATGAATTTCACTGCGTTCCGCGAAAATGCGAAAGTTAGGATCCGTTAATTGTGATGCCAGTCGATGCAATCCCGCCTCTCCAAACTGCCGGAGTTTCGGGTCTCGCAACAGGACAAGTTGCCCTCCAATGTGTTTCGGAAGCACGTGATTGGCAATACTGTGTCGCACAAGTCGTCGCGCTAGATCGAACTCACGCACGGAGGTTCTGCCCCAGTTGATGACTTCTGTCGTCAGCACACTGTGAATGTGGAGTTCCTCACAGAGGGCGGCGAACAGAAAATTGATTCCGGCACTGTCCACCTCGCTCAGCTCCGTAATATTGCCGATGCCCATCATCATTTCGGCATGGGGATACTTTTGCCGAGTCTCATAATAGCGGGCCAGTGACGCGGCAAAACCAAATCCGATCGGCTCGAGAATCGGGTCGAGACGAAAACGGCGACTGTTGGCATCCAGTAAATTGAGAGTGGGATCCCATGATCCAAGGTCATCCAGCGTGTCAGGCAGAACCACCAATTCGGCATTGAGTTGCGAGGCCCAACTTCGATTGCTGGCGTTGCAACTGAGAACCAGTTCCGCACCGGCATCCACGGCGTTTTCGACTGTCCGTCGATCAAAACTATCGACGGACAGTCGGAATCCATCAGATTTGAGACGCCTGACGGCATCGCCGACGCTCGACCACGTCTCGCCTGGAATACAACCCAGATCAATGACGTCGGCACCTGATGCGCGATAGCGTTCCGCCTGACGGAGTAACTCATCAGCCGCAAGAGAAGGAGCGTGATTGATTTCTGCGAGGATTTCGGTGCTGTATTCGTTGAGCTCCGGTTTCGGCCGCCCTCCCCCACCAAAGTACTCGGGAAGATCAAACAGATCTTTCGGCCCGCGTTCGAAGGGAACACCAAAGTGCTTGGTCAGTGCTGCCAGATCGCCTCCACACCAGCCTGGTATCACCACACGCTGAATCTCGTCGGAAACCGTCAATTTGCGGCGGACCCAATCGGTTTGTAATAACGCGGCCACCGAGATTCCGAGTACCGCCACTTCGTATTCGAACCCGGCACGTGGGGCGAGAGTGACAAGCAACTCTTTTAACGAGTGCTCCGCCAACCGGCCTGTCACAAAAAGGATGCGTTTGGTCGAGATGCTCAACGCACGGCTCCACCATTGCAGTTGATGACCTGTCCGGTGATGTACGCGGCATCGTCACTGACCAGAAACCGTGCCAAGCGGGCAATGTCCTCGGGTTGCCCCCAACGAAGGAGCGGCGTCTCGTGCAGAACTCGTTGCTGCCAAGTTTCGCTCGCCATCTCGCCCCAAGCCGTCTTGATCCACCCGGGGGCGATGCAGTTCACACGAATTTTCGGAGCCAGACTCAGGGCGAGGGAACGACTAAAACCCATGACGGCATTCTTCGCGGCACAGAACAATTCACCACTGTCACCCGCCATGCCCCGGTCTGCCTGATCCCAGCCGATCATCAGAATTGCGCCTCCTCCCGCGTGAAGCATTTGCTCTCCTGCTTTCTTGGCTAAAATCATTCCCGCCCGAACATCGACGTCCAGAAGTCGCTCAAGTTTTGTCTGATATGCCAACTGTGCGGCGTCGCCAGTCAGTAAGTCAACACCTGCGTTCTGGACAAAAATATCGAGAGATCCCCAAGCCGAAAATGCCGTTGTGATCAGCTGATGACACGATTCGACTGAGGAAAAATCAGCGGCCAACGCCGTGGAACGGACTCCCAACAGACGGATCTGTGCCGCGACCGATTCTGCCGCTTCCCTTGACTGCGAATAGTGGACAATGACATTCGCTCCAGCCCGGGCGAATTCGAGTGCAATGGCACGCCCAATTCCGCTCGAAGCGCCGGTCACGATTGCAGACTTGCCTGCCAAATCACCAAATGCTGCCACAGATCACCTCGAAGGTCACGCCGCCAAAAGAACAAAACGTCCCGTGTTTTCCGGCATTTCGACTTGAATGCAGACATCGACTTTGGAGGGCGAAGTCGGCGAACTTTTCGTTTTGAGTCCGGAAAAATGAGAGATTTTTTGACGGTTCCGTAAACCGCCGCCAGACTCAGACTGACTTTAGCAGACCCGTTCGGGCGGCGATTGCTCGCTGGGAAAAAATAACGGTTCATCACGTCTTCATCGATATTCTCTAACGCTGATTGTTGTCAATCCCGTCGTCTCGTATCCCCTTTTTCGAGGATGCCTCGCTCGGATCCTTGGAAACCCTTTGTGGTCAACCCCGAGAGGTCTTCCGTCTCGTATTGCACTCTGACGATAGTCGGTTTTGGTGGGTCCCAATATCAACCACAGGGCAAATTCGTGGCAAAAACTTACTACATTTGTGGCTTTTGTTGGCTGTTTCGACGGTGTTTTCCTCGACCGATTGCCACGTTGTCCGAAGGTGATAAGAATCGAATGCCGAGGTTTGCAGATGAACAACCGATGGAGCCTCGGAGAGAGAAAATCTATCATTTCAGCAATTACCGCCCTCCCTGCGACACAGGGAAGTTTTCACCAAGGCGGAACCTTTCCGTTCAACGTTCCTCCTTCCCAAAGCGTTCCCTCGTCTGAGTTGTCTGAAACACGGCAATCGGATTTGGTCAAGCTCTTCGAGTTCCTTGCCGACGGAATTCGTTGGAAGATTTTAATGGGATTTCTGCGTCAGGGCGAAATGCACGTCTCCGCGATGTGTGAGATGTTCCAGCAGAGCCAACCAGCGGTTTGCCATGATCGGGCTCTGCTGCGTTCGCCCGGGATCATTGCGCAACGCCGCATCGGAAAGCACAACGGCTATTCTGTTTGCCAGGATCGGTTCCGTCCATTGATGGGCCAATTGTTCTTTATGATGAGCGATCCTCAACATGGCGAATTCCGGTTCAAGTCGTTTGTTGTGACACAGAGCGGCAAGCCGGGATAATCAGATCTTGAATCCGGATCTCGCGAACGGGTCTGACAACTCTCAAGCCGGCCTTTTTACGCCAGTGGCGACAGACGAGGGTCTGTTGCCGTGGGGGGTATCAGGCGTTCAGGTCGCGGAGCCTCGATGTCGTCGGGCCGGCCGTTTTTCGAGATCCAGGGCCGCGCCGCAAGTCCGTGGTCGTCGCCGCTTCCATTGAAAACAGCGATGGCCCGTCTCTTTCTTGCCGATCTCTTCAAAATCGAGACTCTGTTTGTTACAAAGAGGGGCTAAAAATTCAGATTTCGGATTGGATATTCCATCGCTTCGTACCGGATCGTGTCACCTCATCAAGGTTCACCATGCTGAAACCCGCCAAGCTCGCTTTGGCCGACGGAACGGTCTTCACTGGAACAGGATTCGGAGCCGAAGGTGAGGTTTTTGGTGAGGTCTGCTTCAACACGAGCATGACCGGTTATCAGGAAATTCTCACGGACCCGTCCTATTGCGGTCAAATCGTGGCCATGACCTATCCGCTAATCGGCAACTATGGCGTCAATCCTTCTGATGCGGAAAGCAACACCCTTTCGATTCGTGGTTTTGTTGTCCGGGAAAACTGTTGCATTCCCAGCAATTTTCGTTCGACGAATTCACTGGGAGACTATCTTCTGCAGGCGAATGTCATCGGAATCGAGGGAATTGATACACGAGCCCTCGTGCGACGGTTGAGGAGTCGCGGTGCCATGACAGGCGTCCTCTCGACAACGGATCTGGACGATGCCTCACTGGTCGGAAAGGCACAATCGAGCCCTGATCTGATCGGACGAGATCTGGTCCGTGAGGTGATGCCGACGACGACATTTCCCTGGACGGAAGGCCTGTCCCCCATGACAAACCTCTCTCTAAATTCCCCTCACTCTTCCTCGCCAATCTCAACGGAACGAGAATGGCACGTCGTCGCGATTGATTACGGCATGAAATGGAATATTCTGAGGCATCTGCGCAGCTTGGGTTGCCGAGTCACTGTCGTTCCTGGAACGGCAACCGCTGTGGAAGTCTTGGCCCACAGACCCGATGGCGTCATTCTTTCCAATGGTCCGGGTGACCCGAGACCGCTGGCCTATGCGGTGGAGACGATTCGAGGCTTGCTCGGTCGGGTCCCGGTGTTCGGGATTTGTCTGGGCCATCAATTGATGGGGTTGGCCTGTGGAGCCGATATTTATAAATTGAAATTCGGCCATCGTGGTGTCAACCAGCCGGTTCTGAATCAGCAAAATGGGAGAGTGGAAATTACGTCACAGAATCACGGCTTCGCGATCTCCACGGAAACTCTTCCCCGTTGTCTTGAAGTGACGCACATCAATCTGAACGACCAGACGGTGGAAGGGATGCGACACAGAGAGTTTCCGGCCTTCTGTGTCCAGTACCATCCGGAAGCGTCGGCCGGCCCCCACGACAGCAGTTACCTGTTTCAATCATTCCGTCAGCTGATGACCGGAGCGTGATGGGCGATCACCCGCCCGTCCGGATTGACGAGATGTCATATCGTCTCCCTTTTTTTCTTGGCTCATGTTCTTCAGACAATCATTCAAGGAATCTGTCATGCCTCTCGAACGCACATTCGTCCTGCTCAAACCCGATGCTGTTGCTCGTCGATTGACCGGAGAGATCCTCGGTCGCTTTGAACAGAAGGGTCTCAAGACCGTCGGCATGAAATTACTGAAAGTCACATCCGAGCTCTCCAAGCAACACTACGCCGAGCACGCCCTTAAGGCGTTCTATCCATTGCTGGAAAAATTCATCACGTCGGGTCCAGTGATCGCACTCGTTCTCGAAGGGATCGGGGTGATTGGCGTCGTTCGCGGAATGATTGGGCCAACCAATGGACGTGATGCCGCCCCGGGAACCATCCGCGGGGATTTGGGGATGAGTCGCCAGATGAACTTGGTCCACGCGAGTGATAGTCCGGAAGCGGCCACGCGTGAAATCGCCATTTATTTTCAGCCGCACGAACTGTGTAGCGACTCGACCTCACTCGACCCATGGACCTCTGCCGACGACGAAAAGTAACCTTTTCAACGTCAGGCGGATGCGTGCACAGGTCGAGGTCAATCCTGTTGGATGACCGTGGCCAATCACAGGCGAAAGACCAAGGAATCTTTCGTGTCGGTTTTGCGATCGATCCAGATTTCCAGGAACGTCTTGTCGCCGTCTTGGCTCTCACGGGAGTTGTCTGAATCCGCGTGGGAGCACGATCGACCGCACATTTTTGCCGCGTGTTGCGTGTCGCGTTCCGCCTTCACGAAGAGGTTGAGTTTCGGGTTTAAGGTTCGATCGATCCACTTTGGAACTCGCCTCAGCGATAGGACCCGTGATCGAAACACTACCGCGACACAGGCCTTCGGTCGGTGATTCAATCCGTGTGGCACGGCTTAGGCGAGTTTGGCGACGATGAGCTGTTCGAGCCGCACGATGTCAGCGGAAAATTTTCGGATTCCTTCGGCTGTCTTCTCGGTGGCCATCGCGTCGTCGTTCAGTTGCAGGCGGAACGTTTTTTCATCGAACGTCACTTTGTCGAGCGGTAGCGAGTTGGCGGCATGGGCATCGAGCTTGCGGGTGAGGGGCTCGGTCGAGGCCGCGAGTTCGCCCAGTAGTGCGGGGCTGATCGTGAGCAGATCGCAGCCCGCCAGTTCGATGATTTCCGCTTTATTGCGGAAGCTGGCTCCCATAACCTCCGTCGTGTGGCCGAACTTTTTGTAGTAGTTGTAAATCTGAGTGACCGACACAACGCCTGGGTCTTCTGCACCGAGGTAGTCGCGTTTCATCGCCGCCTTGTACCAGTCGAGGATACGTCCGACGAACGGCGAGATAAGTTGTACGCCGGCCTGAGCACAAGCCACGGCCTGCGCGAACGAAAACAGCAGCGTTAGGTTGCAGTGAATTCCCTCGCGTTCCAAGACTTCGGCGGCGTGAATCCCCTCCCATGTTGAGGCGATCTTGATCAGCACCCGCTCGCGTTCGATGTTGCGGGCTTCATACAGCGAGATCAGTTGCCGAGCCTTCGCCAACGTTCCGGCCGTATCGAATGACAGGCGGGCATCGGTTTCTGTTGAGACGCGTCCGGGAACAATCTTTAAGATTTCTGACCCGAAATTGACCAAGACGTGGTCGATCACGTCCTCAACACGCTGCGTCCCTGTCAGCCCAGACGTTTGCCGATCGGCGACCGCCTTATCAACGAGATAGGCATACTCTGGCTTGGATGCCGCGGCGAGAATCAACGACGGATTCGTTGTCGCGTCACGTGGTTGGTACTGCTTCATAGACTCAAAGTCACCCGTATCGGCGACCACTGTGGTGAATTGTTTCAATTGATCGAGTTGAGTGGCCGGCATGTTTGGACTCCTGCATTTTGTGGGATGGATACGGCCCAAGAGTCATCACGAATAGCGATCCCTGGAGACCGTGTCCACCGTCCGAAGACGAAAGACAGCAGGTGTTCCGTGTTGCTCGATCCCGCTCCCGTTGGTTCCCATCGCACGAAATTGTTCCAACGACAGGCCCCGTAGGAAGGGCTATTCCACGCCTCGGCGGCAGACTTCCTGAGGCGGGAGAAGCTCACTAGGGGTGCAATGCCATCCGCTGAAACCTGCTCTGACCGGTGTTGTCAACGTTCAAGACGATCGCTCAGCCATCGATCGTTATCAGGATCTGCCCTGAAGCTCAGTTCCCGCCAACGTATCGTTCAGCGACACGCTGTGGAGATGACTCACTCGATTGCAAGACGTGTGGCAATCAAGCGAGCGGACGGATCGTGACACGCGGAATGCCATGATTTTCCGATGTGACTCTGATCGGGGGCGTTCCGCTTGGTCTGCCTCAGGCCCTGTGGGGTGGATGTGGTGTCCTGCCGGAGGCCCAAATCCGAGTAGCATTGTTCTTCCGCTCGGCAGCGGTTCTTCGGACTACTTGCGTTTGGCAATCGCACGCTGCAAGGCAGTGCCCATGTCGGCGGGGCTGTGAGCGACTTCGACTCCGGCCGCTTCGAGTGCCGCTTGTTTTTCGGCAGCGGTGCCGCTGCCTCCAGAAATGATCGCACCGGCGTGGCCCATGCGTTTTCCGGGGGGAGCGGTCGCTCCGGCAATGAAGGCGGCACACGGTTTGGTCACGTGAGCCTTGATGTACTCCGCGGCCTGGATTTCGGCGTTGCCTCCGATTTCGCCGATCAGCAGGATCGATTCGGTTTGTGGGTCCGCTTGAAACATTTGAAGGAGATCGATGTAAGTTGTGCCGATG
>Ga0315293_10002057_pt1 | contig 19430 bp, 11 predicted proteins | sample YL17G13_20_MG_FD_203071 | JGI IMG/M metagenome (GOLD analysis project Ga0315293, IMG submission 203071) | Sediment microbial communities from Yellowstone Lake, YNP, Wyoming, USA - YL17G13_20 | ecosystem: Environmental > Aquatic > Freshwater > Lake > Sediment | place: USA: Wyoming | collected... | reverse complement strand
TGGTGAGGTCAACATCCTGATCACACTGATATACTTCTCCCTTTCGCCAGGCGGTAATGTAAGCTCCCCTCTAGTACCGTGTATCAGACCTACCGTTGTTTTAAAGCCCTTCCGTCTGCAGAATGATAAGACTTCTCGTACCTCTTCGGGTGGTGAGGATCCAAGAACGCTGTTGATTATCACCGTGAAGCGGGCGGAGGCAAGCAGTTCCAGTTTGTTCCGAAGCGAATCCAGGGCCTTTACAGTGAAACGGCTGGCTTTTACTCCATCAACACTGATCATCATATAGTCAAGACCAGTTGAATTCAGGACACGAATCTTCTCCTCATTCAGCAAGTAGGCGTTCGTTATTACGGTCACCCAAGGTATGCGTTTTTTTGCGTAACTTACTATTTTGAATATGTCTGGGTGCAGCAGCGGCTCACCGCCAGTAAACGTAAGCGAAAAAGTACCTAATGCATGCAATTTATCGATGCGTTCCTTGAGAGTCCCAAAACTGACGTGCTGACTATCTTTGTTGTACTCGTTGCAATAGCTGCAAGAAAGATTGCACTGTCTCGTAACGACTAGCTGAACGTTAAATGGCGCATACATCAATCTTTGCAATAGATTCATTCGGTTCGAATTATGTGGAAAATGTTTATAACAGCTTTCGCGCCAAACCAATTCCGTGACCGAATTCTTGTTCAGGCATGGTGCTCCACGGCTTTATCAGAAAGAGCTAATGGAGGATGCGTATGAAGCGATCAGCAGCGGCGGCATCCTCATGGCCAGCGCAGCTACGGGGTGTGGAAAAACTGACAGTGCGCTTTCAGCAGCAATCACATACGCGCATGAGACTGACCTGACAATCTTTTTCCTCACTCCGAAAATCTCGCAGCACAAGATAGCAGTGGATGTGGTCAATGGAATTGCCCAGAAACACAAGCTCGGACTTCGCGCAGTTGACCTGATCGGCCGGCGATATGCCTGCATAGACCCTGTGCTTGCTGACCTTGACCATGATTCCTTTTATCAGTCATGCGAAAAGAAGCGCAAACGCGAAACCTGTGAATTCTATGCAAGGGCAAAGGGATTCAACAAGATCCAGGAAGCCCGCGCCAACGTGATGTTCAAGGAGCTTCTGCAGGAATACGGGGCTGCCAAAACCCATGATGAGGTGGTCAAGCTTGGACAAGCGAACGGAGCATGCCCTTACGAGTGGCTGGTGAAGCTTGCTGGCGCGTCGAACGTAATCATAGCTGACTACTATCATTTCATGATTCCTGATATCCGGAACATCCTTCTGCTCAAAACCAAAAAAAAGCTCGACCGTGCGATAGTTATTGTTGACGAGGCGCACAACCTTGCCAGAAGAGTGCGCGAGCATCTTTCGTCCACAGTCTCGAGTTACGTGTTCAGCAGGGCGGAAAAGGAAATGAAGTTTCTTGGCGCTGAGAAAATATCGCTCGAAAACGAGTTCAACAAATGGTCCGAGGTCCGGCTTGATAAGGCAAAAGAGAAACTCGTATCCAAGCTCGGATTTGATAATTTTATTTCTGACTTTGGATTCGAGCCTGATGCGCTTGCAAAATATTTTGAGGAGCTTGGCCTGGAATTTATTGAGCGCACGAACAGGAAGTCCGCGTGCCTTCGCGTATCGAAATTCATTTCGAGTTGGAAGAATGAGGAGGAAGGGGTAGTCCGCATACTCAGAAAAAAAGGCGAATGGTATAGCCTGTCCAAAAGATTCCTCGACCCGTCAGTTTCAACTTCTGTTCTCAACCAGTGCCATGCATCTATTCTAATGTCTGGCACGCTCCTGCCGCTTGAGATGCACCGCGATATCCTCGGCCTTGACAAGGACAGGACAATGATGAAGCGCTATGCTTCTCCATTTGACCAGAAGAATACAATGCATTTGATAGCTGAAGGCCATACAACCCGCTACTCAAAACGCAAGACCGAAAATTATGTGGCAATGGCAAAGCAGATCGACAGGATAATAGAGAGCACACCTGGAGGGACAGCACTTTTCTTCCCATCTTACGTTGTCCAGAACGCAGTGCTTCCATTCATCAAATCAGGGAACCTCCATGTCCAGCGCCCGGAATCCGGCCCATCGGAAATATCAGAGCTGCTCAGAAAGTTCGGAAACGGAGGCGTGCTGGTCGGACCGCAGGGAGGCTCGCTTAGTGAGGGCATTGATTACTGCAACGAAGAAATAAAGACCGCGATAATCGTCGGAATTGCCCTGGAAGAAATGTCCCTCGAAATTGAAGCTCTCATAGATTATTACCAGGAGAAATTCGAGCGGGGCTGGGAGTATGGCTACATGTGGCCTGCTGTCATCAAGGCCATGCAAGCTGCGGGACGCGGGATTCGAAAGGAAAGCGATCGTTGTGCGATAGTTTATATGGATGAGCGGTTTGCGTGGAAGAATTACAAGTCAGTGTTCGATTCTGGCACTCAGTTCATAATGACAGGCGAGCCGGATAGGTATGTCAGGGAGTTCTGGAAGGGCTGATTTTGCATGTTGTAAAGTCAACTTTACGTAATGCATGTATTTTGTAAAGTTTGGTTTACGAAATGCAGTCGCAACAGCAATGGACGGATTAATGGTGCACTTCTGCACTGAAAATGGCTATTTTTGGAGCAGTTCTGCATCATGTTCGGCCCGGCAACGAAACTTTGAGGCTTCGATTGCGGTACCACCCGCCAAACTCTAATCTACTATAACCTTTATAAGTATAATGGCTATTATACTAATCATGATTATAGAAAGAAGGGAAGCGGAAGTGATCAGGGGACTGCTCAAAACCAAAAAATGGGTCCTTGTTTACGGAAGGAGGAAGACCGGCAAGACTTTCCTGATTCAGAATTTCATAACCTTTGACGAATACTTCTTTGCAAAAAAAGACCGGACCATAATCTCCCAGAAAGGCGGGGAGCAGAAAACAATCAGCTATGAAACCTTTTTGGAATTGCTTCAGAGGTCTCTGGCTGAGGATCGGACAATGGTTGTGGACGAGTTTCACCGACTTGGAGAGGATTTCCTCGACCGGCTGCATGCAGGAGGAAGCAGGGGAAAACTAATTCTTGTTTCCTCTACCCTTAGTCTTGCGAAAAAGGTGTTCGGACGCAACTCACCCGTGCTGGGAATGTTTGCCGAGGCTCCGGTGGGATTGCTCAGTCTTGAAGATGTTCTGAAAAAAATAACAAGAGAAGGGATGGGCAATCGGGAACTTGTCGAAACAGCCCTTATAATGCGGGAGCCAACGACAATAGATTACTTCAGTGGAGAAAAACAAGGCAGAAAAGTCCTCATCGATATACTACAGAGCACCCTGAACACAATCCCCGCGCTGGTCGGTGAAATATTTGGCGAGGAAGAGAAGACACTATCAGGTGTTTACGAAGGAGTACTGAGGGCGATTGCCGGTGGAAATGTCGTCTCAACGGAGATCTCCAGCTATCTTTTTTCCCATGGCCTCATAAAAAAGGACGATCCCAGCGCGATACAGCAGTACCTGAACAATATGCTCAGCTTCGGCTTGATAAAGAGGATGAGGATCTACAACAAAAACAAGTTTGTCTATAAGCACGTTTCCCCTTTGATGAGAATCTTCTATTATGCTGATGAGAAGTATAACATATCCGAAAGAAAACCTTCACAACAGGAGATGGAAAGGATTGTGGATGACATCATGCCGAGGGTTGCGGAAGATTCCATAAGAGAGTTCCTCTCTGATAAGCTTGGCCTCGAAGAATCCCTGTTTGAGGCAAAGGATTTCGATATCGATGCCTGCCTCCTTAGGTTCAAGGAGCCGGAAGTCGCGGTGGAGATAAAGTGGAAGGCAAAGCCAGATTCCGAAGATGTATCTAAAGCATCCGCTTCCCTGGGCCGCATAAAAGTAAAGAGAAAAATCCTCTTTGTCCAGGATAAAAAATTATTGGGAAAGGCACCGGAGGGAATAGAGGTCGCTGACATTCTATCGTTTCTTTAAATTGGTTGTCTGGACCGGATTCTGGAAAGCCCAGCCCTGATTTTGAGCCTCCGCTGTTCCGCAATCTCCTTGGCAGCAGCCATGGTTCCCATCCTCCCTCGTTTCGCCCGCTCGAATACGGCCTTCAGGTTTTTCGGGATTATCGGAAGCCGGTCTATGGAGCTCTGCAGGTCCTTTGCCCCTTTGAACACCTCCTCTATGCCTTGAGTCACTCCACCTGCGTTAACCACGAAGTCTGGTGCGAAAAGGATACCTCTCTCCTTCAGCAACTTATCATCGCGAACCTCATCTTCCAGCACGCAGTTCGCTACACCCGCGATCACCCTGCTTTTCAGTTTCGGAATCGTTTGCGGGTTGATGACGCATGCGGGCCCTGACGGGCAGAGCACATCCGCACCAACGAACAATAAGTCAGCAGGCTCCACCATGGTCACGCCCGTGATTCCACTGAATGGCTTCAGCCTGGATTCAAGCGTGTCGCTAATGAAAAGCTCTGCTCCGCTCTCAAGCAGCAGCTCAGCGAGTTTCCTGCCAACGCTGCCTACTCCTTGTATCGCGAAGCTTCTTCCAGATATTCTCTGCGAGCCGAACGCCTCATCCAATATCGCGGGCATGCCTTCCATCACTCCCAACGCGGTCGTGATTCCTGAAGCACCCAGGCTTCCCGGTCCTTCAAAGCCGTCTATGAACCGCGTCCTTTCCCTTATCTTGAGGGCATCCTCAGGCTCGAAGCCGAAGTCTATGGCAATCCGCAGCAAGCCGCCAAGCGCCTCAACGAAATCGCCGATTCGCAGGAGCACTGTCTCGCTTTTTCCTGATGGAGGTGCTGTAACAACAAGCTTCCCACCCCCGAACGGCTCGAAAATCATCGCCAGCTTGAATGTCATGGCCTCGCCAAGGCCCATTGAATCCCGCATACCAGTCCCCATCGCTGCTCCTTTATCATTGCCAAATTCAAGGAGTCTCACTCCACCGAACGCTATCCCATTACCGATCGTATCTAGGTTGAGGAAGAATGTCGCGCCAGTCACCTCGTCTTCGAATATCGTTACGCCTGTTTCTCCTGCAACGCGCGATACCTGCAGAAACTTCTGGTCGAACCCCTTGTCCACCACATTCTTGAACGCGGTTTCTACCAGAGCCTTTTTTTGTTCATCCATGAAAATCACCAAATATAACTAACCATAACAACCTAATAATCCTTATTGGAAGATTTTCAAAAAAGATGCAAATATTATTAAATTAATTGAAAGATATTCAATCTTATGAAAGACATCGAAGAGGATCTGGTCAGGGAATTAAGGATTGGGGGATGCGCACCAGCGATAACGAAGCTCGCCAGGAAACTGCGGAAGCCCGGCTCCACGATACATTTCAACATAAAGAAGATGGAGAAGGAAGGGAAAATCCTGGCGTACAAGGCGGTGTTCGACAACGAGAAAATCGGACAGGGGTTCACTGCCTTCGCCATGGTCAAGCTATCCAGCAAGGCATATGAAAAAAGGAGTTTCACCTCAGAGATCGCGAAGCGCTTCTCTAAACATCCGGCAGTGGAGAGCGTGGATGCGCTTACAGGTGAATGGGAGCTTGTTGTCAAGATAAGGGCAAAAGACCAGAAAGAATATTACGCATTGGCGCAGGAGATAATCCGCGGAGAGGGCATCGTGAAGGTCAATTCGCTTATCTCGCTCGAGCAGTTCAAGTCTGAATATGTGGAACGAAGATGATTTGCATTTTGTAAAGTCAACTTTACGTAATACATGTATTTTGTAAAGTTTGATTGACGAAATGCAGTCGCAACAGCGATGGACGAATTAAAGGTGCAGTTCTGCATCATGTTTTTATTCCTCTATTTCCCTGATCCTGTGTCCTCACTCAAAGATATGATATTTATTCTCTTCGCCCCAAACCAGCCTTCATGCTTCTCACTGAAAAATACGCACCAAAAAAGCTCGACCACCTGATTGGCAATGACGAACTCCGTTCAAGGGTGCGGCAGTGGATACTGAACTGGATAGCAGGAAAGAAGCAGAGGCCGCTCCTTATTTATGGGCCGGCAGGAATCGGAAAGACAGCAACTGCATATGCGGTCTCAAAAGAGTTCGAGCTTGACCTTATTGAGATGAACGCGTCCGAACTCCGCAACAAGACAAGAATCGAGAAAGTTCTTCACGGCGCGACCATGGCAGGCTCGCTTACTGGGAACGGAAAGCTCCTACTCGTGGATGATGTGGATGCTATCCAGGGAAGAAAGGATTTCGGTGGCTCAGGCGCGATTGTCAAGATAATAACAGAATGCGCCTGCCCAATCCTGCTCACTGCAACTGATGTTTGGGAAAAGAATTTGGCGCCCATCCGCTCAGAGTGCGAGCTTCTTGAGTTTAAGCGAGTGAACAAGGCATCAGTGAGAAAACTTATCACAACAATAGCTGATTCTGAAAAGCTGCCTGTAAATGCCCAGTTGCTCGAAAAAATAGCAGATAACTGCGCTGGTGATGTGCGCGCTGCAATAAACGACCTGCAGGCAGGTATAAGTGGCCCACGCGACCGTGAAAAAGACATATTCAACCGCATCCGTGCCATCTTCAAGGCAAAGGACATCAAGGAAGTCCAGGAAGCGACCTACGGGGACATTGACTATGCGATGATAAAGCTCTGGATTGATGAAAACATACCGAACGAGTACACGAAGCTGGCTGATCTCGCATCCGCATACCAGTGGCTTTCCAGATCAGATATCTTCGAAGGCAGGATACGAAAATCAAACTGGAAATACCTTAGGTACACGATCGATTTATGCACAATCGGAGTTTCCATGGCAAAGGAAGAACCCTACCGCACATTCACAAAATATTCCTTCCCTAATTATCTCCGCGAGATGTCCAGGTCCGTAGTCAGGAGGGCGATGCTCAAGGCGATTGGCCTGAAGATTGGAAAAATGGTCCACGTCAACAGGAAAGAGGCCCTGAACTACCTGCCACTCATCCGTGAATTCGGGAAAAGCAAACAAGAGCAACTCTCATCTTATTATGGATTTGAGGAAGAGGAACTCGCGTTCATAATGGAAACAAGCCCGGTGAAAGTCAGGTCAAAGAAGTAATCTATTCCATTCGTGAAACCAATATTCCATATGGAATTTTTTAACTCCTGAATTATGAATAGTTTTTTAAAACATCCCTGGCACCAAAATTAAAGAGGGACTTTTTATGTCAACGAAAAATTACCTTTTCAGCTCGGAATCAGTCACAGAAGGACATCCGGACAAGATCTGCGACCAGATATCGGATGCAGTGCTCGATGACCTGCTCAGGCAGGATCCGCACTCTAGGGTTGCAGTGGAAACCGCTGCCACCACTGGTCTTGTGGCAGTTATGGGTGAAGTTACAACCAAGGGGTATGCTGATGTGCAGAGCATTGTACGCAGGGTGATAGCAGAAATAGGCTATACATCCCCGGAATACCAGTTCGACTCGAACTCCTGCGGCGTGGTTGTCTCACTCCATTCACAGTCTCCTGACATCGCGCAGGGAGTTAATTCAGGCGAGGCAAAGGAGCAGGGTGCAGGCGACCAAGGAATAATATTCGGGTTCGCATGCAACGAAACGAAAGAGCTCATGCCGCTTCCAGTGCAGCTCGCGCATTCGCTCGCCCTCAGGCTCACGGAAGTCCGCAAGAAAAAGATACTCCCATATCTTCGTCCTGACGGCAAGACACAGGTCACTGTTGAGTACTCCGACCACAAGCCGAGGAGGGTGCACACGATCGTAATCGCTGCACAGCACGACGATGACGTTGACAATGAAACCATGAGAAGGGACATAACGGAAAAAGTAATCAGATCGGTGTGCGGAGAATGGATGGACGAAAAAACCATAGTTCACATAAACGGCACCGGAAGGTTCGTGATCGGCGGTCCAAGCGGAGACACGGGCGTGACTGGCAGGAAGATAATTGTAGATACGTATGGAGGAAGGGGCCATCATGGGGGCGGGGCGTTTAGTGGCAAAGATCCGTCCAAAGTGGACCGCTCTGGCGCATACTTTGCGAGGTACGTGGCGAAGAACATCGTTGCCGCCGGCCTTGCAGACCAGTGCGAGCTGCAGGTCGCCTACGTTATCGGGGTCGCGAAACCTCTCTCGATTTTCATCGACACCAGGGGCACTAACAAAATCGCGGTTGAAAAGATTGAGGAGCTCGTGCTGAAGCACTTCTCTTTCAAGCCAGCAGACATGATAAAAGAGCTCAACCTGCTCAGGCCAATATACAGGAAGACAGCTGCATATGGCCATTTCGGAAGGAATGACCCTGATTTCACTTGGGAAAGGACTGACAAGGCAGAGATCCTGAGGAAAGAGGCTCAGCAGTGGCTTAAGTAGAAGGGCTAGTTTTTATCACCCATAGCTTATTAAATTTTTGTATGCTTATGAGTATTATGAACATGAGTATACACTTTGTTGACAGGGAAAAAGAACTCGAATTTCTCAGCAGGCAATTTGATGAGTATAATCCTTTCTTTGTAGTTATATACGGCAAAAGAAGAGTTGGAAAATCAGAACTTATCAAAAAATTTCTGGCCGGCAGGAAATCGATTTATTTGCTCGCCACAACTGAGGTTGAAAAGGAGATCATCGCAAACTTTTCCAGGGGCACTGCTGAATTTTTCAACGATGCTGCACTTGCAGTGAATCCACTAACCTCTTTCAGGCAGTTTCTCGAATACCTGAAGAAAAAGGACATTAAGGAGCGAATAATCGTTGCGATAGACGAGTTCCCGTATCTTGTTGACGCTAACAAGGCGGTTCCCTCCATTCTCCAAAGCTTTTGGGACGAGTATTTCAGGAATTCAAGGGTATCATTCGTACTGTCAGGCTCCAGCATAAGCGCGATGGAGAACGGGGTTCTTGCCCGAAAAAGCCCGCTTTATGGACGGCGCACCGGGCAATGGAAGATGGCTCCATTCAATTTCAGGAATTTTTCGCTTCTTTTTCCCAAGCTTTCACTGGAAAAACGAATTGAATTCTTTGCAGTAACAGGAGGAACACCATATTATGCCAATGAGTTTCGCGAGAGCTTTACGTTGTACGCGAATGTGGTTGAAAAGATCGCATCAAAAGGTGCGGTTCTTCATGATGAAGTGATGTTTCTGTTAAGGGAAGAGCTGAGAGAACCAAAAACCTACTATTCGATTCTAAAAGAAATATCGGCCGGTAAAACGAAAGTTACTGAAATCGGAAATGCCGTAGGAATAGAGCGGACTTCTCTTTTCAAATATCTTAACACACTTACATTTCTTGATTTGATAAAAGTTGAATATCCGGTAACATCAAAAGAGCGGTCAAAAAATTCCATCTATCTGATCAAGGATAATTACTTTGGTTTCTGGTTCAAAATGATAGCGCCTCTTGAAAAGGAGATAGAGCTTGGAAATGAAAACCTTTTCAGGCAGTATTTTGAGCAGAACATCGAATCGTTCATAGGCAGGCGGTTTGAAGCAGTCTGCGAGGAAGCGTTTCGCGTGCTGATGGAGCAGGGAAAACTGCCTCCAGGAGTTGTAGGCCGGTGGTGGGGGAATTATCTGGATGAAAACGGTGAAAAAAAGACGGCTGAAATTGATCTGGTTTCTGTTAACAAAATTACAAAGAGCATAGTATTCGCAGAGTGCAAATGGAGCAACAAAAGAGCAGGCATCGGGGACCTTATGGAGCACAAAATGAAGGCGGCTCTTGTGGAGTGGAATAAAGATAAACGAACCGAGAAATTCCTCTTTTTCTCCAAATCCGGTTTTGACCAAAAGGCATTGGATTTTGCATCAGAAAATAATTGGATGCTTGTCGATCTGAAAGAACTGGGTAGAATTTTTTCAGCCTGATTTGTGAAGCGGGTACGGCACCCAGCCTAGCGGCCCTATCCCCATCATCCCTTATCAAGCCATACCAAAACAACTATTTCGGTATATTGAAAATGCTTTTGAGCATTTTCTATATACGAAATGCTCGAAGCATTTCGTACATAACGAATTGATTAGGAGCTACACAGCACTCAAACCGGCGTCTGCCGGTTTGGGTGTACAAATCGCTCTGGCGATTTGAACAAGGTTGTTTTGGTATTCGAAACCAACGCATTGATTAGCCAGAATTTGTTGGTTTCGTACAGATTCCTATGGCCACTTCGGAAAGAATGATCCGGACTTCACCTGGGAAAGGACGGACAGGGTGGAGATTCTGAGAAAGGAAGCAGGGCTCTGATCCTAGCGGCACGGTCTGTTGTCAAGAAGTATGAACGGCTGGAGATAGGCAATTTCAAACACAGCGCTGCATCCGTTTATCTGCCTGCTGCCGTCTGCAATGTACCTGAGCGGCTCATCCTGTTCTATCTCAATTCTTCTTGCTGTCCTGTCCGTCACCCCGCGGGTGTTGTTCTTTTTTCCCAACAAAAGACTCGGCACTGTTTTTGATAAATCAAGGGGTGCCACATCTCCGCCCATGAAGTGGATTCTGTATTCCGCACTGTCCAGAAGTTCCGGTTTTTCAGCTACGCGCGGCGGGAAGTAAGCCCTGAAATCCTCTGCCCTTGCCGGCAGCAGCCAGGAGATGCGCAGTCCGTAAGTTTTCGCGCCCATGGATGCCATTGCGGTGACGGTTCTTTCCGGATTCGGCAGCCTTTCGCCATCCAGCCTGACTTCGCATCGTATCTTCGGAACCAGCACATCTGCATATCTCCTTCTGTAAATCCTGTGACTGATTTCAGTTGAAGCGAACAGGAGACTTGAGGCATCATCCATCATCTTCGCCAATGCCGCTGAAGCCGATCCCCTCGCAATCACTCCCGCGGCAGTGAAAAAGGTCGAATCTTCCCCTCTCTTTTTCGGTTCGTAGTACTGCTCGAAAAAGTTGTACGCAAATCCATCGCCGTAAATCGTCATGAGCTGGAGCGCATCCAGGTCATTTGGATTTTCTTTTGAGTAGATCATCATCACAGGCACGTATACCCTGGCGAACTCGAGAGCACTCTGCGCAGCACCGGTGTTTTCAGCAATCGTGTCCACGTCTCCCTTCATTCCCATGGTTTCAGCGTAGAAGTTCACAGTTCCTTTTTTCCTGTGGTAGATGGCCGGCAGGCAAACTCCGGAAGCGGGGTCCATGGCCATCCTGTTGAAGCGCCTTGCAAACTCCATGGGCGTCATCCCCTTTCCGAATTTCCTGTAGTTCTCTATGAAATAGTGCGTCATGAAGTTCTGTATGGTGCCGTCTCCCCCGGAAACCATTACGACGTCCACCGGTTCCTTGATGTAATCCTGGCACACTCCCTGGACTATGTCCGCCTTGGTGGTTATATCGACCTTTGCGCTCCGAAGCGCCCTGCGCAGCATCTGTCTTTCCTTTTCGGCGCGGCCGACCCTGTTGTTTTTCGCGTTCCCGTTGACCAGTGCGGCAATTTTCAGCATACATGGGGTGTGTGTGGAAAAAATTAAAAAAGAGACTGTTCACCAGCAGGCCGCCGGCAAGGCTGAGGTTCTGAGGAAAGAGGCTCAGCAGTGGCTGCAAAATGAATAAGGTTCATGTTAAAATCGTTCTTTAAAAAAACGATTTTGTGCTAAAATCGTTCTAAAATAAAACCAATATCTTTATAAATTGTTTTATATCAAAACGATTTATGGAACCATCAAAAGTGTTCGCAGAATGGACGGTGTACGCTTCGGAAAGCAGATTCAGGGCGCGGAAGACTTTACTTCCCCTTACGCTTGCCGAAAGAAAGCTGATCGCCCTTAGTGGCGTAAGGCGGGCAGGAAAGTCAAGCCTCCTGATGCATTCATTCCAAAAAGCAGAAAGCAAAAAGGCATATGTGAATCTTGAGGATTCCAGGCTTGCACCGGATGCACTTGACAAGCTGCTGGAATGGTTCGGAGATGAAGGGACCTTATTCCTTGACGAGATAAGTTCCATAGAGGGATGGGAGGGATGGCTGGCCCGGGTGCATGAAATGGCAAAGGGGAGACTTAAGATTATTTGCTCTTCCTCCAGGGCTTCATTCATCAAGCCTGCCAAGCCGCTGCGCGGCAGGATGGCGAATGTGGAGCTGTTCCCCCTTTCGTTTGCCGAGTTTCTGGAATTCAAAGGCATCACTCCGGTCCATACGGTTGCAGGAAGGGGAGCGCTGGAGCGGATGCTTGAGGAGTATCTCATCCACGGCGGGTTCCCTGAAGTGGTGCTTACGCAAAATAACATAGAAAAATTAACAATAACACAGGAATATTTCAGCGATATCGTGGCCCTTGACGTGGCAGAGGCAAGCAGCCAGAATGTTGAGCTGGCAGAGCTTTTCGGTGCTGCGCTTCTGAAATATCCTTATTTTTCAGCGAGCAAGTTCGTTAACACGCTCAAAAGCGCGGGGTATGGCGTGGCCAAATCATCCCTGCTCTCACTGGAGCGCTGCATGGAAGAGGCATACCTGTTCTTTTTCGTTCCCATTTTCTCGTTCAATATAGCTGACCGCCTTCAGTATTCGCGGAAGGTCTATCCTGTTGATACCGGCTTTCTCCATGCTGTGACTGGAATTGAAGATAAGGGGCGGTTCTACGAAACCGCTGTCTTTCTCAAACTCAGAAGGGAAAAAAGCATCGACCCTCTTATTGAGATTAACTACTGGAAAAGCAAAGAGGGACACGAAGTGGATTTTGTAATACGAAAAGGAATGGAGGCAAAGCAACTTATCCAGGTCGTTTATGAGCTTGGAGAAGAAAACAAAAGTCGGGAAATCCGTGCTATTCTCAAAGCAGCGAAGGAGTTCGGGCTGGGAAAGGAAAAAGACCAGCTCATAGTAGTAACCAAGAACCACGAAGGAACTGAAGTGGTGGATGGCTGCAGCATACATTTTGTCATGCTAAGGGACTGGCTGCTTCGCTGAGTTGCAGTTCAATCCAAATCTTTTTTATAACCCCCCATCCATATCATATTAAGGGGGATTTGGATGGAAAGTAAAATTGGTCTTCTGTTGACAGTTGTCATTCTTGCAGGAATAGCATTCACCCAGAGGCCCGCATGGCTTTATGAGGGCGTTGGAGGTGCAGCCAACATTGTTGGAGGTCCTGTTTTCGCCATTCTTATCTTCGGCCTTTTACTGATCGCTATGATGGCATCGCTGCATTATTTCAGGAACAGGAGAAGACAATAAAAAATCAAAAAAAAACAGACAAATCTTTATATATATTACGCTCCTTAAGTGCATTTAGGATGGTCCCATGAAACGAATCATATTGTTCTTTGCGGCTCTGGTTTTGTTGTCTAATGTTGTTCTAGCTACCCCCCACAAGGAGAAGGTGCTCGGCAACTATATGGATGCGATAATGGCTTATAAGAGTGGAGACTTGAACTTGACTAAGGAAAAGTTGCACTTAGCTACGCAGAACGAAAATAATCCACACATTGCGGCATATCTCGAGAGTCTCGAATCTGGATACACCTCCACTGGCCAGCTTGATAAAAATGTCGGAAAAGAGATCGTCTATGCATTCGGATTGTCCAACTGCTATATAGATCCAAATGATCCTTTCAACCTGAATAATCCTGCACCGAGCGGGAGGGAAGGGGCCCTTCAGGTGTTCAAGGATGTGGTTCAGATGTGGAGGATCAGAGCTTCGTGAGGGGATGGCTATGAAAAAACTATTCATTATTCTGGCGCTTTTGGGGATTTTCAGTTCGATCGGCTTCGCTGCAACGATTTCAGATTGTCAGGCGATAACCGTACCTGATACATACACGCTTACAGCTGATCTTTCCGGCGTTCCGCCAGGAGAGGTTTGTTTCAGGATAGATGCTTCAGCTTCAGGCGCTACGCTCGACTGCCAGGGCCATATCATCACTAATGGCGGTTCTATTGCGATCCTGCTAAATGGTGCGAACAACACCGTTGTCAAGAACTGTCAAATAAGCAATTACCAGTACGGTATCTATCTCAACAAATCTAATTACGACAACATCACCAATGTCATTTTATCCAGCACTACATATGGTTTCTATCTGGACAGCAGCTCCTACAACACCTTTACAAAAAACATCGCACACGACAACTATAATAATGGCTTCTACGTGGCCGGCGGTGCCAGTAACAATCTCACGGACAACCTCGGATATGATAATTACAACGGGGATCTTTACGTCAATGGCAACGGAATGAGCGGATCGATCTCTGTTTCGAACCTCACGCTCACGAATCCGACTGGCAGCTTGGAGAACTACACCAGCCTCAGCCTGAGTGACACCATCGGTCCATATGAGAAATACTGGGCGAAGTGGTCCTGGACCAACTCTCAAACTCAGAATTACCTGATCTCTTTCAGGCAGAAATCCGTGATGTTGGGCAGCGACACTCCCGACCCTGTTTCCATAGACACAGTGAAGTGGACATGGCAGCCTTCTGAGCTGGCTGGTTACAATGAATCAGGATTCGAGCTCTGGACTTATAACAGCAGAGTAAGCAACACCGTAATTGACCATTCATTCACTGTCTCGAATATAGTTCCTGAAAGGTGGGGAACGTTCTATGGAATATACCAGTTAGTGCCTTGCGTGAACATGAGCCTGATGGGGGATGATTATCTCGTTAATGAATCCATTATCTTCTGTCAAAGTCCAGGTTACCAGATAAACGATTCAGGAGCTCCTGGTGTTGTTATCATCAATGCGGACAACATAGCAATAACCTGTCCCAATCCATCCTATTTCACGGGTAATGGAAGCGGGATCGGTTTTGCGATCTCCAATCATAAGAATGTGACAATAGAGAATTGTCATATTAGCAACTATGATACGGCAGTAAAGCTTACCAACACCAACGGTTCCCAATTCCTGAACAATCAAATTCAAGGAAAAACGTATGGTTATTATCTTGACTCGAGTCATGGCAACAACTTCACCGGGTATAACATTCACAGCCAAGGCGATAGGTACGCCTATTACCTTGTTTCGAGCTCAAGGAATTCGTTCTTTGATGGAGCGTATGGAGACACAGGATTATACCTTCTCAATTCGCCCAATAACTACATTTCAGCTCAAAGGGGCCTTTATACGAATAACTATGGTGTCCAGCTGATCAACAGCGATAACAATAAGATCGGGTGGACTGATGGCTACTACCAATACAACGTCGTTGTTTATAGTCCTGTCGGAGTTCTGATAAACAATTCAGATAATACTAGCATAGAGCATTATGAAAGCAGGTACATTACTAGTCCAGACGCAGCCATTATCATAACGACAAATACCGGCTCGAAAACTGTGCATGGCAGGGACGTCTTCTCGATACTCGATTTTGACGATGAAGTAGCGGACGACACTGCGTACCTTATTAAGGCGACCAGCGAAACGCCTTCTGCCCCATCCGGATACAATCTGTTCGGAAACAGCACTGTCAATATCTCTACAATAACCGGGCCCGTTTCCATAGATTCGATAACATTCAAGTATGGGGATCCGTATGGGGATGGGCTCGCTGGGTATAATGAGTCGACATTTGGACTCTGGAAGTATAGCTCAGGCGCGTGGTCCCAGGTTCCTGCAGTGCAGAATACAACAGCGCATACCTTAACAGCCACTGGCCTCAATCCGCAAAGCCTTTTAACTGTCCTTTATTCAGGCTATCCTGTGTTTCACTTAGGTGCTGGTAGTTGCCCAATTGTTCTGACTCAGCCTGGAACATACTTTCCTAGCGAGCACTCGTTCGGGGGTGCCAACGGTAAGAGGTCTACAAGTGATCCCTATTGCCTGAAAATCCAAGGGAGTAACATAACGGTCATTTCTGATTACCGCTGGATGTATGAGGAAGACCCAATAATAGAAATAAATGGAAGCGATAACACCATCACGGGAATGTATATTCGTTCGGGCGGTGATCCTGAGGTATTTTGCAGACAGCAGATCAATTATAGTGCTCCCGGACAACCCTATTTCAAAAGCTGCGAAGAGTACTGTGCAGGTCAACAGTGGTGCCTCGACTTATACTCAGTCCCGGCAGACCACTATCCAGCGATCGCGATAGTTGGAGGAACCAATAACAGGATAATCGATAATGATTTCTGGCAGTGGGGAAGCTCATGGTATGATGAGTATTCTGATCCGCCATACGGCGAATCCTACGGCCCGCCGAGTGCTACAATCCTTGTAAAGGCCGATGGCAATGAGATACGCGGAAATGTTTTCGAGGCATTCAAAGGCCCTGCGATCTACTTCAAGGGCGGAGCTTCGAACAATTATATCGATGAGAACGATTTCATGTATAATGGAGTTGTGGATACAGGTACAAATAATTATGAAAAGAACTCAATTGGCAACTGGTGGGAACCATACATAAATACGAGCGACATCTACTGGTCCAGGAAGCTAGATCTTCCAGGGATAGATTGGAGCAACCTGACCGCATGGCGCATGGACAGCAATTATAATTTCGAACTCTATGACGGTCTTCCCTATCAGATACCCGGCACAAAATCATCATCTCCTTTCATAATAGATGTTGACAATGATGATTTCGGCGGTCCTCTATGCGCTGAAAAACCGTGGAATAGCAGTTACAAATGCTATTATAAACAACCTTATGACAACTGCCCGACGATGCCGAACGCAGACCAGCAGGACCTTGACGGGAACGGAAAAGGAACAGCATGCGATTCGAATGAGTTTGATATCAACGTCCGCAGTGCAGGGAATTACAATGTCTATGCAGGCACTGGCGATTTCTACTGGGCCGCACCAGGAGGTTTCATATGCGGCTTCAACATGTTCGCTCCAGGAAGCATGGAGTTCAACAGCACTGTCGTGCAGCCGACTCTGAATAACCTCTACAGCCCTGCGATGATAACCTTCCCGATGCCTTTCGCCCTTGGCGGACAGCTGACTTCCTGTGGAACTTTCAATTTCCATGGTGGTTGGTCGGATTATCCGCCATGGGGAGATGCAGGGACCTATCACAATGCCACTGTCAATTACACAACACTCAATGGAAAGCACTGTGAAGGAGGCTCTGTCGCAGGCCCGGTCTCGCTGACCGGTGTCGGATACGCCATGGGCTTCAACCCCAACTGCACAGAGGACTTCGTGAAACGCGCAGTAGATAACGACGAAGAGCAGACAGTCCAATACCTGATCGGCGGCCCTACTGGCGAATGGGAGATGTACAGGTACTATGAGCTTGGCGATGACTCATGCGGAGCAAGGAATGTGTCAGGATTGACATTCACCCTTGACCCGAACGACCAGAGCGACCCGACGTGCGCGCTGGCGTCTTTGATGGGAATCGTTTTCAAGAACAAGCGAACCAATAATACAGTAAGGTTCAGTGTTCCTATAGTAACGACCTCAGGCAATAATGCGACGCTTAGCACTGTTCAGGAAGCGAACTTCATCAGCACGTGCATCAGCATGGCAAACAAGAGCAATAATGATATGCAGGGTGTGATAAACGCGTGCAACAACGCGACCTACCTGCCTCGCGGTGTGAACATAACCGCAGGCCTTGGGAAACTCAGGGCGCAATGCTTCGAGGAAGCACCTCCAAGTTCCGGCTACGAGGGATTCGGTGGCTGCATCATCGAGTCAGTGGTTCCGCCTGAATTCTTCCAATCCATACCTGACAACAACACGCATCTGGCAATATCGAACATGCAGAGCCTTGCAGACAAGGATGCTATACACATTGCAGCGACCATGGACCTGAATCCGAAGTTCACCTTCACAGGTTCAAAGATCGTTGGTTCCTACATACCGTGCATCGGAACATACTGCCTGTTTAACAACTCGAACCTGAAATTCGCCGTCGTTCCTGGAGATTTGGACCTGACAAATAAAACTATAGTCAGGAACGGCCTTGGCCTGGCAGTGTTTGGAGGAGTAACACAGATACAGAACAGTGTGTTCGACAAGCATCCTGACGGGGACCCGTATATGGGCATTGCAGTGGGTCCGGGGTCAGGATTGTTCATCTATGACTCGACGCTCAACGGCAGCGTATCCGGAATCGTTGGTGCGAACAGCAGGCTTTACATCAATAACATGAGCATGTACACACCGACTGTGGCGAGTATCACTGGCATAAATACAAAAGAGTTCAGGGACATAAGGAGCAAGATCGTCTGGACGTGCGCCAACGAGAGCAACTGGGTCTACAGCAACAAAACAAAAAACAAACCTTGCAGCACTAATTCCGAATGTGTGAGCCAATATGGAGAAAACGCCTCATGCATCGACGGACTGTGCAAGGTTCTCGAGAAGCAGGTTTTACCGAACGGAATGGACACGTATAAGAACACCTACATGGGCCTGCTCGGCACGCTCACTGATGCGTACTGGGAATATGTCGGCTGCGGAGTGACGATAGAGAACTCCACGCTAGACGCCGGTGACCTGAACGCGATGGCATTCCTTATCGATGAGGTCTATCCAGGCAAGGACATCAGATATAATGCGCCCATACCAGCGAAGGTTTCTATCAAAAATGTGAACATCCCTGATTCCAGGACGGGCATTGGTTTTGTCGGTACGAAACAAACGGAAGGTAACCCTGTTCAGCTGGAAATAACGAATACAGACATACATGCAAATGCAGGGATAGGTGTGGGAGGGAATACCAACTTCGTTATTGACAATGTTAATTTCGTAGGCGGTGACGATTCCTTCTGGGGCGTTGGAGTGGTGGAGTCCGGCTCGCCTTGGATTGCCCAGATGATGGAATCCCTTGAACACTATCCATACGAGTTACAGAACCTTCAAGTAGCGGGCGGAGTTATCAGCAACCTGGAAGCCACGAATGTTGGAGCAAGCCCCTATGCTGATGAGTACCCTGGTTTGGCAGCAGCAGTGGTAATCAACAATGCGAACTCAAGCGATCCATTATACAATGACGCCACCATCGCTCTGAGTAACATCGTCTCCGAATCTCCAGTATCGCTCTACGGCGATCCGGTCATAACGACTTCGGGTGAGATGCCACCAGTAATCTATCCAGAGAAGAAAGGTATCATGGCAATCGTAACAAGCAATGATGTTGTGGCGAACGGAAAGCCGGGACAGCAGCCGCTGAATGGAGCAAAGGTTAGCGCATTCAACAAGGCTGACACCTGTGTAAAGCAGAACTTCCCTGATGCGCAGGCAGTTGCGACTAACTGTGCCAGCAAGGTATCAGCAAGCTGTGTAACTCTTAGCAACGGGCAATGCCTGATCGGTGGCCTGGTGCCGGCCGATTACTTCGTGGTTGTGGAATCAACCAGATGGCCGGGCAAGTACCCAAGCCATGTTGTCGGAGCGCTCAAAGCAGATGAAACAAGGCAGGCAAGATTCGCCTTCCTCAAGGACCCGACTGGAAAGGTAAACCCTGCAAAAACCACGTTTGTGAAGGGATCAGAGCTCTGGATTTACGAACCTGACTACGTTGTCTGGAACGGGACTGAGGAGTATT
>Ga0315293_10002056_pt1 | contig 19437 bp, 18 predicted proteins | sample YL17G13_20_MG_FD_203071 | JGI IMG/M metagenome (GOLD analysis project Ga0315293, IMG submission 203071) | Sediment microbial communities from Yellowstone Lake, YNP, Wyoming, USA - YL17G13_20 | ecosystem: Environmental > Aquatic > Freshwater > Lake > Sediment | place: USA: Wyoming | collected... | reverse complement strand
CTTACTTGTAGGTTGGCATTTCGTAAAGAACTTCCTACAGTATTGATACCATAAAGGTAACCGGCCTGAAGTAAGTTTACATTATTTAAATCTCCATTTCCTCTGGGATTTAATTGAGCCCATTGACTATTGGTGTCTTTTGGTAATAAATCTTCAGGATTTACAACTGGCTGGCGAGAGCAACTTGGGGGTAATCCATAACCTTGAGGTCCGCTCATTCCGCTAACAGGAGAAAATACTTCATTTTGTCCAGCGGGATTAGATGGTGACACTGATCCGGAAGATGATTCTCCTAAACTTGTCATACTTGAACCTTGTCTCATTGACGCTCTTTTGCCTGACATGCTATCTAAGGCACTTCCTTTACGTTTAGAATATTGCATAACTACAGCTGCAAGTAAAACTAATCCAACTAAGGCTAATACATGATGTACTTTGACAAATTTCTGTAAATCTTTGAGCATACTCATTATATAAAATAAATGATAAAATATTTTTTGATTTATAAATATTAATTGTAAAATGTTAAATAAATGTCCTAAATGAAAACCCAAATTATTTTAATCATTGATTTCATCATTGTTTTCATCATCATCGCTTTCGTCTAAATCATCTAACATATATCTTGTTTTAATGTTTTGAGCTTCTAAATATGCCTCAATGGCTAATTTCTTTGACAATTTTGCCTTTTCTCTGGCGGCTTTGTAAATTTCATAATAAACTTCATTGGGTTTTTTTAATTTAACACTGTCTATCATTTCATTAAAATTAAAATCAATTATTTCTAACCCTGACTTATCGGTTTTTATAGGTACATCTAAAGCATTTGATTTTTTTAAAAGAACACTTATAGGTTTTTCTAAAGTTTGATTTTTTATTAAATTTTCTTTAATATTATTTTTGGTTTCTTTAATTATTTGTATAGGTTCTTCGTATTCTTCAAATTCTTCTAAACCTTCTGTAGTCTCTTCATCTTCATCTTCCTCTTCCTCTAAACTATCTTCATTTGAACTTTCGTCTTTTTTATAAAACGATAAATCTACAATTTCTTCGTCTGACGATTTTTTATTATGAGACATTGTAGTAATTATTTTATCATTTATATTTTTATTATTTTGTTCTGTTGGTTTAAAAACTGTCTCGGCCTTATTATTAAGCTTAATCAAGCATTGTTTTATTTCTGGCTTTTCTTTTAATATCATTATTTGAGTTATGCTAAATTCTATTTGAAAATTTTTACTTGAAAACTTAATACCTTCTACTTTAAGAAGTGGGATAATGTTTTTAATATTGTCAACTTCACTAAATGGTAATATGCTTTCATCTTCGTCATAAACATTGCAACCAGTTTGTCTTCCGTTGGTTGCTTTTATTATATGACACCTTATTAAGAATTGCCGACCAGATTTATACAATCTCGCACATCCATTGAACGCTGTTTCAATGTCATTTAATCCAATATCATTATTAAACCATAAATTGCTTTTTTGGTAAATTAGTTTTTGACACGTTGTTTCTAAAGTTTCAATCCAATCATTTAATTGTCCGTCACTTGATGTTTCATAAAGTAAGTCACATTGATATTTTTTTTCAGTTTGCGTAATGCCTTGCTTGGTTTTACATTTAGGAAATTGAACATAAACCTCTTGTCCATCGTAAGACAATCTAGTAAAATATGATCCTCCTTGTATAGATTGAGGTGGTCCTAAAGATAATTTAGAAAAATCAAATTCGGAATTTGGTTCTAATATATTGTCCATTAAAGGTTTATTAGAAAATTAAGGTGAAAAATTTACGTAATGACAATAATTGTTAGATAGATTTACGCAATTTTCGTGTTTGTATATGATAATAATGAGAGATACGTTTGTATGCAAATGTTTAGAAATATTAAAAAGGCCAGAGGTTAAATCTGAAATAAAAGATTTTCTTAGACCAATGATTGATTTAATTCTACAAGAAATTTATCCATATATATATCTTTCAATGTTATTTGTCATAATAAGTTTTCTTTTAATTTTAGCAATTTTTATATTATTATTGCGTAACACTCCACATACATTAAATTTCAAGTAACATTAAATTTTTTCTTATTATATATTATAAACATGGCTCATACAAGAAGACATAGAAAACGCTCGGGAGGTTCAGGACTCGGAGTTGGCAATTTATTAGGAAGTCCTACCTCACTTGGTCAGGCATCGCCAGTGAATGGTTCAATGATGGGCGGACGCTCTAGAAGACGTAGAAGACATGGTGGTGCAAGACGTTCTCGTTCTCGTTCTCATTCCCGCTCTCGTTCGGGTGGATTTGGTGCTGGATTAGGTATTGCTGCCACTCTTAAAGAGGCACTTGTACCATTTGGATTATTTGCTTGGCAAAAACGCACTCAGCGCAGATCTCGCAAATAAGCAATTTAATGTTTTTCATTTATAATCTTTATGAAAAACATTTAGAACATTAATGTTTATAAATATAATTATAATTATAATGAGTTTAGAAGAAAACATTAAACATTGGGTGCGACTTGATGATCAATTGAAACTCGTTAATGAAAAAGCAAAAGAATTAAGAGAACAAAAAAATAATTTTGAATCAAATATTTTGGTATATGTAGAAAAAAATAATCTAGAAAATGCCACTGCCAAAATTAATGGTGGAAAATTAAAATTCATTGAAAATAAACAAACTGCTCCGCTCACTTTAAAATTTATTGAAGAATGTTTATCTCAGACCATAAACGATCAATCAAAGATTAAAGAAATCATGCGCACAATCAAAGAACAGAGAGAAATTAAATATGTTAAAGATATTAAAAGATATTTTGACAAGGAATAATTTAGAAATTAGTTTATGTATATAATTTATATATGGACAACAAAAATCAAAGTCATTTTGGACCAGAAGATTTAGTATTTAATAAACAAGATGGTAAAATAATGAGTGGAGGGTTTTTGGTAAATAATATTTTTTTAAATAGAAATGAATCGGCTTTGAAAACTAATAATGCGAGTACAGATAAAAGTCAGGTAGGTGGAACAGCAAGTAGTATTTTTAAAGACTTAGCCGTTCCAGCAGGATTACTATTTTTACAGCAAAAAACACATAATCATTATAGAAATACATCCGCAATGGGAGAAAATGAAGTGGTTGAAGATTCGCTATTTGATAAATTATTAAAATTGTCAGAACCTGATGATAATAAAAGAAAAAAACAAACCAAAAAAAGAAAACTATTCAAAAATAATAAAACAAAACGCAATAAAAAACATTAATTAATTAATTAGTTTATTTGTAAAATAACAAAACCAATTAAATTTGTTATTTTATTTACAATACGCTCCATGAATTACTGTTAAAAGGCGAAACCAATATTTCAGGTATTTTATTTTTCCAATAATCTATGCGATGTTCAAAATCAATTTCGTCTTGAGTTTTAGGATATAATGGTGTTTCTGCCATAGCTTCTGACTCTTCACTTGTCATTTTAGGTTTATAGCCAAAACAATTTACACCAAATCTTACATTTGGATTGTCAATAAATCCTCCATTTATTCCCGGACGACCACAATCATTTTCATGACCTTTTATGCCTTGTAATTTTTTCCATTTATTGTATTGAGTTGGGAAATAAGCCATCTGTCCTTCAGACCACCCATAACTACACCAATCTGCTCCATTCTCATATGCACGTTCAATCTCTTTATAATTCGCCAAACGAGAACCATATGCTTGGCATATTGCATTTCCATCATCATATGTATATTTGTTTCCCGGAACGTGAAAAACTTGTTTTACTAATTTGATTTCGGGTACAGGCGGAGGTAATCCGTCAGTCGTTTCTACCCTAAAGTCTATTTCAGGTATATCAGAAAATAAGTTTTTAATAGTTGCCACTACATTTATGTTAAAAAAATATTGCATTCCATTTAATAAAAGCAATGCTACAAAAACTCCCCACAATAATATCTCTAAAAACATTACACTATTTCCTACTGTCCTAGAGGCTTCCATGTTTCCGGTTGTCGTGCCTAAAGTTGCGAAAGCAACATAGTACAAAATTAATACAACTGCTACTATTACTATGACAGTTGGATTGACTGTTTTTTCATTAAAATAATTGAATGTATCTGTTGGAGTACCAGTGATTGAATTAAAATTTACTTCTAATGGCATATATTATATTCTGCTATTTTTTTTACGAAAGAAGAAACAATAAGATTTATTACTAATTACTTTATTAGCATTAATTTCATTAATAAATGTATCATTAATTTCATACCATTTTCCATTGGCATTTTTAATTGAACACGTATAATGACCGCCGGATGTTCCTCCGGAATGATTACAAACTCCATAAAGTTCATAAACATAAGAACTTTTATTATATCCAATTACATATTTTGATAAATCCAAATTTTCTAAAGGGACATCAATTAAATTTTGAAGTTTCTTCCCTTGTGTGTTATATCGTTTAATGTCTATTATTAAAACATTTGGCAAACTCCAAAAAATTATGCCTTTGTCTACATCTTCTTTTAATCCAGTTTTTTCATTCAAATACGCATTTTCATTTTCTAATCTCTCTGACTTACAATAATCATCTAGGCAATCCAGTATGGACAATGACGGTTTGTCATTTGGTATAGACAAACTTAATATACAAAATGGTTCTGGATTACAACTTAATGTTTCTTGAGATGACACTGACTTGATATGCGAAACACTTATTCCAAAAAACATTTCTAACATTTCAGAATAAGATTTAGAATACATGTTTTTCATCATTTCATAACATTTTACGGCTAATCCATCGGTATTATTTTTGATTGAGCCGTTGATATCCATGTCTACTTCACGACTAAGTGAATTATGGAAACTTTCAATTATAAATAATAAAAATTCAGAAACATCATTCTGACTAAATCCTGAAAATAATTGTTTATTTTTAATACTTGATATTTTTTGAATTGCTTGAACAAATCCATGAGGAGCAACTGTGCAATTTTCACTCCACATAAGTTTACGTAATTTATCCCATTCTAATAAAAGAATTGAATCCGGAATCTGATTTAATTTTTTTTTATATTTTTCAGGATTTAGAAAATCATTTAATTCGTAAGTATGAGATAGAACTTGCATGCAAGAATTTAAATAACAAGTATTTCCAATGTTTGCCAAACCAGTTAATCCTTTATCTTGGTACTGCTCATGATTTTCCATTATTAGATACATATAGATGTATTTTTATATTTAAACACATTTTTATAATATAACATTAGTAAGCAAGATTTCTAGAAAAAGTATTTAATGAATGGTTAGACTTTGAAGTCATGATAAGAGAGAAAAATTATTAAATGTTTATGTTTAATAAATGATAATTTAATGTTCATAATTTTATTTTATTTTATTTATTTTATTTTATTTATTTTGTTTTGGGCTTAAAGAACTTCGTAATTTCAGTATTACCTTTTTTAACATTTTCAGTAACTCTAAGATATTTATCAAACAATATTGCCTTTACTTCCTTGTTACGTAAATCGCTTTCTTTTTTTCTAAACTTTTCTTCTGAAAGATTTTCTCGCAAACAATCCATTTCTTCAGCAAATCTATTTTTTTTACGTTTAAATTCATCTAATTGTTCTAATACAAGAGCAAATAATTGTTGAACTGGTTTCATGATTTGATTTGTGATGTAAAATCCATAATTAAGTTTCAAATTATTTTCTTTAATAAAATTGGGATGTTCTATTTTTTCACCCTGAAGTGCCTTTGCGTTTGATTGATGAATATAAGCAAATGGTATACGGTCACCAGGTCCTGGTTTATTTCCCGGCTCGCGTTTACCTATCCGATCAGCCAATACCTTATGGGCAATTTGATTTGGTTTTTTGTATCCAGAACGCAGAGACTTTGTAATAATTAATTTTTCAATTGGAATTTGTTCATTTACAAGTTTTTGTAGCGATTCAGTTAAGAATTCACGAGCCTTATTAATATTTTGCTCTTTCATTAAAATGTCAATAATTCCACCATAAATATCTTTTACAATTGGAGCATTGTCTCGTCGTTTTAATACAATCCCCATAGATTTTCTATAACATTTATTAGGATTGAATTCATATAACATTCCCACATAACGTTTTTTAGACAATAAACAGAATGGTAAGAATGTTTTTTCATATTCCAAATCATGTGGATGTTTTAAAAACTTTGTTGCCATTTTTCCGGCTTGTTGGGCCAATTCAATCGTAATTTCAAGAGCAGTTTGTCCTATAATTTTATTACCAGTTAGGTCTTCGCAATTAAATGTAAAGAATACTGAATCGGTATCTCCGTAAATGTATTCGGCTTTTACACGAATTTCACCAAATGAACTAGTTTCTACTATCTCGTTTTTGTAAGCCGTTTCAATTACGCGTTTGGCGTATGTAAGTAACTTTCTACCAGTAGCAGTAGTTGATGCTGCCACATCTTTATCATAAATCGTACTTGTTCTTGCACCACATTGTCCATATAATGAATTTGCTGTAACCTTAATACTAAGTTGTCGTTTATCCAAAATATTCTGCATAAATTCGTCAGTTTCTTTTGCGGCTTGCTTTCTAGTAGCCTTTCGCGCAGCCAATAATTCTTCTAAAATAGAAGGCATTACTGCTCGTTGGCCATTTATTGGCTGAGCAAATCGGCAAATTTTATAGCCGCATTTTATTTTTTGAGCTGCAGCGGATGGCGTAGGACGGAAATAACGATAAGTATCATATGTTATGTCAACGTATTTATATCCCTCTAGGTTATCATATGTAAAGTCACCATTTTTATTTTTATTACCAGTTTCTTTAATCAGAATGTTATTCAAATCAAATTCCTTGGTCCACACTTTACTATCATGCGAAATATTTTCACTAATCATTGATGATGGATAAAGAGAACCAAAGTCAACACATGCTACAGGATTATCTAAATACAATCCGCATTTGGGAGGCAACACAATTGCGCCTTCATAGCCACCATCGTCTAATTTTTTCTCAAACACAGGCAATAGTGTGTTATTTTCTCGGCATTTTTTCGCTACATAACTTGTAAGTTTAATTCCTTGTCCACGCATTACAAGGAAACTTAATGGTACACTGCATAATTTTGACATTTCAACATAACCAGTAATAACGTCAATCTTTCGCATAAGATGATGCACTAAGTTGCAATCCTGAATACAATATTTTGCAATAATGGCACGTTCAGCGGGACCTTCATTTGCCATCCTGAAAATGTCTTGATGTGTTACATCATCTTTTGCCATGCCCCATTTCACTAATTTTGTCATATCCGGCATTTCAAGGCCTTCAATCCAGAATGTTCCATCTTCTACATTTACATCATAAACTTTAAATTTCACTCCATCCTTGTAATGTTCAGATGAATGTGAATGCTCTTCAAAATTTACAAATGTATTATTTTCTAGACCAATTAGATTTTTTGAATATATTTTTGTATTTCCATCAACATGTTCTATTTTTTTAACTACGTCTCCAATAAAATAACCAGCAACATAATCCAATTTATATGATGTTAAATTGTAGTCTCTTCTAAAATAATTATACAAATCTATTTGTAAACGTCCATTCATTTTAATAAATTTTAAATTATATTGCCCACTTGCTAGTCCAATGGTATTTCCATCTAACTGTCGCTGATGCGTTCTCCAATCTTCTGGACAACATCCCTCACCTTTATTTCTAGACAATTTTAGAAAATCATCCAGACAACCTGTTTCATCCGCACGTTTAAACATAAACTCATAATCAAACCCAAATATGTTATATCCGATAATAATATCAGGATTTTCTTTGGTGATTAATCTGGTCCATGCTTTCAACATATCTTTTTCAGTTCTAAATGTGTTTATTACGGCGTTTTCTATTGGCTCACACGAACCAACGACTAAACAAGTATTTAAATATGGTTTATCAGATCCATAATTCAAAAATGTTGTTCCAATAAATGTAACACTATCACCTTTTAGTGGAGGAAATACCTCATCTAGAGTTTTTGTCAATTCCATAAGTTTAGTATCACGCTCACATTTGTCATCATTTAACATTTCAATAATGGTTGCTGTCTTAATTTTGTATTCGGCTGGTTTTGTATTTTTTTTCCAAAATGACATTGTTTCTACCTCATTAGTTTCCTCAACTTTACCCTCTTCTTTATTGTCGGACTCTTCTTCTTCTGAAGTTTCATCACCCGACAATTCATAATTATCACATTTAATTTTTGCAGGGCATAGTTTAATCCATCTAGAAAATAAGGTAGATACTTTTTCCTTGGTAGGCTGAATCTTTGGATAAACACGATCAACATCATCAAAGTCGCCAAAACCAAACGCTGTAATAATAATGCTTTCCAAAAATGAAGCATTACACGGCGCTTGTGATTTTTGGCATAACTCAATTATGTTAGTTGCTAATTTTTTGTATGTTTTTTTAGGAAGAGGAAAATCTCCATGACTACTACTTGCTTCTATATCAAAACTTGCGATTTTATACGGAACTACTGTTTCTTTATTTGGCAAAGAAATAATATCTTTATAATTTATTGTAAATTCGTAATCACATGTCGTCGTCTTATGTGTATTAAGATTTACTTTATTTTCAGGGATACTTATCCATCCAGATGGACTAATATTATTAATATGAAACATTCGTAGCAAAGGAGGAATATTTGATTCGTATATTTGTAAATATTCGCCTTTAAATTCATAACCAAGTGGGTTTAATTTTTTATTATAAATCGGGTGTGTTTGTATGTCATACCAAAGTTTAATTGCATTTTTCATAGCCGTTTCATTAATAAATTCTAATTGAATAAATTTATGCAATTTACCAGCATCAAATCCATATAGTTTTTTCTTTTTTACAATTTTTGAAGATACAATAGAATCTTCATAATTACGACCTAATTTTTCTCTAAGTTCTCCTACAAAATTTAATAATTTTGACATGTTCCATTTATCAGAAACAGATACATAGAAGAATGGTTGATAGCCTTTAACTAATATAGAAGCCGTTTTACCGACTTCATTTATTCCAAACATTTGAATTATAAATTCCTTTTCATCTTTGTTTTTCCTTTCTACATCTTCCAATTGACTCTCATTAGAATCCTCTTGGTTTTCTTCAATCTTAGCATCGTACACTTTGAATTCGATTAAACGAAATGAGTTTTCCATGGCAGTGTTATAACAACTATATATTTATTATGTTTAATTCAATTTTTATTTTTTAAAAAATATAAAACATTTAGGATATTAACTTTTTTTTTATTAACATAATGTATAAATGTCCGGTTTAACTGATAGTTTGTTTTCTCCTTTAGGCAGAGAGTATTGTGCATATTTTTATTGGCTAACTGTATTAGCGTTTATTTTCCTTTTAATTGCGTTGTATCAATCATTAATGATGTTGTTTAACGGAAAATTTAAATTAACCCGATTTGTCCTTTCTTTAATAGCACCGTTCTTGTTATATTTTAACAATCGTCTTCTCTACGGAATGTGTGTAAAATAATTGTATCATAATTAATTAATTAAATAAATATAAATCAAAATAAGTTATATTTATTATAAAACATTTATTACAAATATTTAATTAAATTTATAAATGTCTTAATTTTATCTCTCTTCAATCTAATTTTATTAATGTTTTCTATGACTTCTATTGCGACGTTTATTTACACGTCTGGATTTTATTTTATTATGTTTATTTTTCCTTTTTGTTTTAAATGTGCGTCTTCTATTGGATTTTATTTTTTTTTTATTGGAACCTCCCTTCATGGTTGGTGTTGTTTTTTTGGTTATATCTAATTTGTCTTTTATAAATTGTAACATATCCTCAACTGTTCTATTTCCACTGTATTCGCCACCTAATTTTCCTCCCTTAGTGACCTTAAGAATTGTTGGATACCCTTTTACATTTTTTGCGGCGTCTGATTTAATTTTAGGCAACGCATCCGCATGGACCTCTATTAGAGATATCTCTCCATCATAGTCTTTTTCTAGCATTTTACCTAAATCTTTCCAAGACTGCGCCATTGCTACGCAATGAGGACAATAAGGATCATAAAATTTTACAAGAGCGTCATTTTTTTTAATTTCATTGTCAAACGCATCTCCTTCATTAGGTCCTATAGAAATTATTTTTACCATTATACATATTTAAAATATTAATTTTTATTTTTATAGTATATATGGAAAAATTTACAAAATATATTGTAATTTTATTGATATCATTAGGGTTATTATTTTTGATGAGTAAATCTACAAAAGAATCATTTGCTAATAACACTGATAGATGTCCAAATATTTTAATACAAAAAGGAACTGATTTTTATCTTTACAATTCTAAAATGGCAAAGGTTCCGGGTGTTAATCCACTTAGGTTTAATAGTTTAGAAGATTATACAGAGTTTATGGATTGGCAAAGAAGCCAAGGAATAAGATGCCCAGTTTTGTATTTACAGCGTTCGTATGATACTCAAGGAAATGAAACTTATGCCATGAGACCAAGTCCAACAGACACTCAGGGAGGATTACAACCAGTTATTACTTTTGGTCCGAGAGAACAAAATAAAAATATACCACCCGAATTTTCATTGGGCGAACAAACATTGCCTCCCGAAACAAAATTATTTGATGCAAACGTAAGCGATCAACCATATAATGTTAATAGTTATCCTGCGTTTGACCAACAAAACCAATATATTGGATTAAATACACCATTGGACAAAATGTTTAATGAAAATAAAGGCGGGATTAGTCCTAATCCAATGGACGCTAATTGGGGAGGTGCAGATTTTACACAAGACTTAATTAATAAAGGTTATTATCGCGACAATGAAGTTGCGATTGCGATTCCTTAATTTTTATTTATTTTATGTATGATATTATTTAATTTAATGATATCATAAATAATTATATTTACCATAATTTATTTGGTTTTTTTGATTTATCAATAAATGTCATAGATGAATTTAATGTATCAACAAATGTCTTTAATTTATTTGCCTTGTCTATTTCAGACAATATGTCATCAGTTACTGCTTGTCCTTTTGAAAGTCCAGCAACCTTAGAACCGATTCCAACTACTTTTGAAAACATCATTATATTTGTATATTCTTCCAAAGCGATTAATAAATTTTCATAATCGGTTCTGTATTTTTCAACTGATAAAACATCTTGTAATTTATTATTTTGCCCAGTAATGTTTTCAGTTGATGTGCTTGCGACTGTATTTAATAAACTAATCTCAGCTGTTTCAGTTGGCGAGTTTGTCAAGCCTTCTAATATTTTTCCTTGAAATGTTAATGATTTAATTAATATGTATATGGCAATTAAAATAACAACTCCTAACCCTAAATATCTATAAACATTATCTTCAAAACTCATTATATTATACATATAATATATAATTAAATTTTTAATTAAGAAATCACAACCATTGCACTCATTTATCTTCCACTAAACAATATCATTTATTTATAATTTTCTTTTTGTTTTTCTATTTATTTTTGTTTTTGTTTTTGTTTTTGTTTTTGTTTTTGTTTTTCTATTTATTTTTCTATTTCTTTTACTTTTACGTTTTCCACCTCTTGCATCAATTTGATTAAGTTTAATATTCGCTAGTTTTATAAAATTTTTATCAAGTAATAATTGTTTTTCTGGACCAGATAATTTTAATTTTTTTGGAGTTCGCATATCCATTTCAATTGTATCCCGAAAACTAAATCCTAATGAGTCATATATATTTCTTAAAATATATTCACTTCTATCGCTATCATCATCTAAAGTAACATAATTAATGTTAGGAAATTTTAATTTTAAATAACATATACCATAAATCATTATTAATAATGCTAAGTTTTGTCCTCTATATTCATTTTCTGTAGAAAGCCATGATACATATAACACATCTTGTTCTTCTGATAGGTTTTGATATTTATTTCTTGTTTTTCCGGTCAATATACTTCCTGTTGTATCACCTATTTGTAAGTTAGCAATACTTTTTCTTTCATTATTGTAAATGTTAAAAGAGTATGTTTCATTAATAACTTCAAAATCTAATTCATATCCTTTTGATCTAATTATTCTTTCTATTCTGTCGCATAAATCGCTATAATCATTCATTTTATATATTTAAAAAATATATTAATTAATTTCATTTTTTTCTTTTTGAAGTAAAAATACAAATACATTTGAAATGCAATTTTTATTTAATCTACGTGATTTTCCATTTTTAGTTGTAGTTATGTCATTTAAACACGTGGGATCACTTTCTAAATTATTAATAAGATTTTTAATTGTTTTAAATTTTTCCATTATAGCCATAGAACTTTGACTACTTACATTTGGAATTTGGGATAATAAAATTTCACCTATGTTGTCTACTGTTACATTGTCTTTTTTTACACGTTTAGATACCTCACAATATTTCTCTATTATATTATTAGATGATGTTATATTATCTTCGGTGTTAGAATAATGTGGTTTTTTTTTATTTTTTTCTCTCTCCAACTTGTCAGCAAGATGTAGAATATAAGCAGAAGTTTCTCTTGTATTGCTAGTTCTATAGAGAGAAAACCCTTTAAAATAATTAATTGATATAATAGATGAAATTAAAGTCTGTTCTGTAATCCTACCTTTATATTTATATTTTGCATAATCTGACCATTCGCCTTCTATTAAATAAATAATATTATGATTATGAATGTTGCAATTGTTTAATCTAAATGACTGCTCTTCATATCGTCCATCATTTATGCTGGCTGCTAAATCTTTTAGTGATTTTCTCTCTATGATAATTAATTCATTGTCGTCATCATCTTTTAAAATTATATCGCCAATAGGCAGTTGTTCACTGGTAATTTTAATATTTTTATAATTTGAAGTTTCTAAGTTTTTATTACATAGTTCAATTAGTTCAGCCTCGCGATGGTCTAATAAAACTTTCATGTGTTGTTTACTAAATACATATAGAGAAGTGTTTAAGTATATGTATTTATAGTTTTAAGATTATTTTACATTAAATTTTAAATTAATTAAGTGTGTGGGGAATTTCCCCAAGGTCTAGGCCCCGGATTTGTTCTAAATATAAATAAATAATTTGGATTTGATGCAGGTGGTGCTAACCCAGGTGAAATATGAGACCTAGTACCGAAACTTCTTGAAAATCCCGTTGCTGATGGAGCAGACCCTCCTTTTTTATTTCCACCAAAATATCCTGCCTTAACCATTTTACCATCTAAAGTTAAAACACTACCTTGATACATTATGCCATTTGTCCCACTTGGACCTCCGAATTGTACTCTACGAGCTATAGCCGAACGACCTCCTGAACCTTTCATGCCATTTCTTTGAACCATTTTATAGTATATAATGATATAAAATATAAAATGATATTATTCGTTTATTTATTTATTTAATTATTATTTGGGCTAATGTTGTTAGCTCTTTGAGAATAATTGCACGCTCGGTACCAACCACCGCCTGATGTTCTGCCTACACCACCAGAGCATAAAGGATTTCTAGACAATAGTTGTCTACTTAACATATATTCGTAACCAGCAGTAGGTGCCGATGGAATTTTATTTAAATTGGTTGCCTTTCTCTTCAAATGATGTACAATTGAATCTCTGCGACCAGTTAAACTTACAGTTCCACCCATAATACCAAAAATCTTGGTGTTATTAGTAATTGAAGGAGTGCTACGCGCTCTTTTGCTTCCGCTCATGTATCCGACCATTTATATATATGCTTAATATTTTTTTTAATATACTAATTTTTGTTTTTTCTAAACTATTTAAACATTCCCTATTATAAATATAAATAATGGAGAACGAAAATCTAAATGGAAATTCAACAGAAGAATTATTTTTTAATCCATATAATCCTGTAAATCAAGAGATTACATTGAGCGAAGTTCAATCTATTCTTACTAAATATGGGATTACCGCACAACCTCATAACATTAAATTGTATCAGAGGGCATTTGTACATGTATCTTATACCAAACGACCTCAATTAGAAAATAAAGAAGCAAATGTTACAATTTCTGAAAGGCCTAGTGATTGTGTTAATCTTAAAACTAAATCAAATGAACGTTTGGAATTTATTGGAGACGGAATTTTGGAATGCATTACTAAATATTATCTTTATAGACGATTTCCTAAGGCAGATGAAGGCTTTATGACAGAAAAAAAAATTGCCCTTGTTAAAAATGAACACATCGGTAAATTAGCCCAACAAATGAGACTAAATAAATGGTTCATTATTTCTAAACACGCTGAAGAAAAAAATACAAGAAACAACCTTAAAAAATTAGGATGTCTTTTTGAGGCTTTCATTGGAGCGCTTTTTTTGGATTTTAATAAAATTTCAGTAAAGGATGAAGACGGATGGTTTGAAAATATTTTTGTTACAGGACCGGGGTTTCAAATGGCGCAAATTTTTGTAGAAGCAATTTTTGAAACACACGTTGATTGGATTGAACTTATTAATAATGATGACAATTATAAAAATATTCTACAAGTTAAAATTCAAAAAGAATTTAAAACAACACCCGATTATATTGAACTATCTCATACAGAAAATGGTTATGAAATGGGTGTATTTTTGTGTTTAGGAAAACAAATTTATGATATGAAACCAGAAGATGCTATAAATTATAAACAATTTAATAATTTTCAAAAAATTCAAGAATATCTTAATGAAAAAGGTCATGTATTTGTGTTTTTGGCAAAATATACTCACAAAATTAAAAAGAAGGCAGAACAGGCAGCTTGCCAAGAAGCAATCATGCTAATTTGTTAATTAATTAATTAAATACAAAAAAGTTTTATTATGCAAAATAAAACTTTTTAATGTCTTATTTTTATATATACATGTCATCCGAACTTTTAGCTAAATTAAAAGTAAAACCTATACCAAAACCTAAAACATCCGTTGAAGTTGTTATACCAGTTGCCTCAAAAAAAGAAGAGGTGTCTGTTAAAACTGTTATAGTTGACAAGCGCGGGGAAAGACTTGTAGATAGAGAAGCCATATTAGCAAGAATTAGAGGTACAAAAACAAAAATAAAAACACCTGAAATTGTTAGAGTTACCCCACCAATTGAGGCTCCTATAATAGAACAATCAGTACCTTTAATCACTGAAAAAGTTGCTAAACCAAAAACTAAAAAAAAAACTGAAAAAATTAAATTAATAATTAAACCAGAACTAACCGATGCAGTAGAAACTACACAACCTCCTACAGAACAACCTCCAGTAGAAACAGCACCAACTGTTATTAAAATTAAAAAGAAAAGAACTGAAAAACTTAAAATTGTACAGCAAGAAGGACCATTATCTATGCTTGTTATTAATGATACACCAATTGGGGAAAGAATTCCAGCACCTAAACCCAAAGTTCTCATAAGGTCGTCTGAATATTATCTAAATAATCGTCAAATATTTGTAAACTTTATATCATCTTTATTTGGACCTTATAAGCAACAACTTGTTAGAGATAAAAAAACATTTTCTTGTAGTGACCGAGGTAGAGCAGACAAAGAATTCGCTCTACTTACTCATCAAAATATTGTACGAGATTACATTAATTTGTATACTCCTTACAGAGGATTATTACTTTATCATGGATTAGGATCAGGTAAAACTTGTTCATCTATTGCTATAGCCGAAGGAATGAAATCTTCAAAACAAATCATTGTAATGACACCTGCTTCTCTAAGACGAAATTATATTGAACAACTTAAAGATTGCGGTGATAGTATGTTCAGAAAAAACCAATATTGGGAATTTATTGATACCAATTCACGACCGGATTTAATAGGACCTTTACAAGAAGTAATGTCATTAACAGCAGAATATATTATGCGTCAAGGAGGTGTATTTTTAGTAAATGTAAAAAAACCATCAAATTTTGATGATTTAGACACAAGTCAAAAACTTTTACTTGATAATCAACTCAATGAAATGATAAGATACAAATATAGATTTATTAATTACAATGGATTAAGAAATGAAACCCTCAAAACCCTTACAGAAAATTATACACTTAATCCATTTGATAATAAAGTAGTTGTCATTGATGAAGCCCACAATTTTGTAAGTAGAATTGTAAATAAATTGGGTAAAGGTGTCAATTTATCTACAAGAATGTATGAATATTTAATGGATGCTCAAAATGCAAAAATTGTATTATTAACTGGTACACCTATTATTAATTATCCAAATGAAATTGCAATCCTTTTTAATATGTTGCGTGGAAAAATTAAGACATTTACATTTAAATTAAATGTTTCATCTGAGAGAAAAATTAATCAAGAAGCACTACAACAACTATTTGTTAGTAAATTATATACTAGAAGATTAATAGATTATGTTCAGTACAAACCGGCTAATACCACATTAATTGTTACACGTAATCCGTTTGGATTTGTATCTAAATATACTAGAGGAAGTTACGAAGGAGTTAATTTAAATGATGGGGGAGACGTAACAGATGAAGATTTTGTAAGAACAATCACACAAGTGTTAAAAGCGGAAGGAATTGAAGTACAACAAGGAACTAGTGGTGTAAAAGTTGACTTTTATAAAGCGCTTCCAGATACTCTTCAAGATTTCAAAAATTATTTTGTAAATGTACAAGACAATAGTTTAAAAAATATGGATTTGTTCAAGAAGAGAATTTTAGGATTAACTTCTTATTTTAGTGATATTCAAGAATTAATGCCACGTTATTTAAAGTCAAGAGATTTTAGAGTTGTTAAAATTCCCATGAGTGACTTTCAGTTTGGTATTTATGAAGAGGCCAGAGCGGATGAGAGAGAACAGGCAGATAGAAAAGCCAGAAAAGCGAAAAAAGGTCCCAAAAAAGGACCACAAGGAGAAGATGTATTTGATGACACCTCGTCAACTTATAGAATTTTTTCAAGAGCATTCTGTAACTTCGTATTCCCGAGACCTTATATAGTAAGACCAATGCCTAAGACTGGAGCAACCATTACAGATGCGTTAGAAGAAGATGCAGACGAAGATTTATTAGATGGAGCTTCGGTTGAAGAACGTCTTGATAATATAGATGGAAGATATGAAGCAGATGATGCAAGAGAACTAGAAGATGAAGATAGAGAGATAAAAGACGCAACGTATGAAACTAGAATAAATGAAGCCCTTGTCGCATTATGGCAAAATAAGGATCGTTTTTTAACACATGAAGCATTAGAAACATATAGTCCTAAATTCCTTGCCATTTTAAATAATATAGAAGACCCAGAACACCGTGGATTAAATTTAATTTATTCGCAATTTAGAACATTAGAAGGAATTGGTATTATGAAACTGGTATTAATGGCAAATGGATTTGCAGAATTTAAAATAAGAAAGAGCGACGCAGGAGTTTGGAGAGTTGAAATTAATCCCGAAGACTTGGGAAAACCTAGATTTGCATTATACACAGGAACCGAAACATCTGAAGAAAAGGAAATAATTAGAAATGTTTTTAATAGTGCTTGGAAATATGTTCCAGAAAGTATTGTTGAACAATTAGAACCAATATCAAGCAACAACTTTTACGGAGAAATAATTAAAGTATTGATGATTACCTCTTCTGGAGCAGAAGGAATTGATTTGAAAAATGTAAGATATGTGCATTTGACAGAATCATATTGGCATCCTGTACGCACTGAACAAGTCATTGGTCGCGCGCGACGTATTTGTAGTCATAATGACTTGCCCGAAGCATTGAAAACTGTAGAGGTATTTTTATATTTAATGACTTTTACCCAAGAACAAATTAGAGATGAAGGCGCTCGTGAATTAAGACTTAAAGATGTTAGCAAAATTGACAGAGTAACACCAATTACCAGTGACGAATCTCTTTATGAAATTTCTACAATTAAAGCCGACATCACCAAATCTATTATGAAAGCAGTTAAAGAGGCAGCAATTGATTGCACACTTATGGCAAAATCCGCGGGCGAACCACTACAATGTTTTGGATTCAGTGGAGCAAATCCGAATAATTTTTCTTATTTACCCTCAATGACCGAAGAGCAACAAGATAGTGAAGCAATGGTTAATAGACGAGTAGAAAGAATTAAAGCATTTGAAGTTACATTATTAGGAACAAAATATGCTCTAGATAAAATTACAAATAATTTATATGATTTTGATAGTTATGAGTCAGGAAATCCAATTTTAATTGGAAAATTAGAAGTCGTTGTGGATCCAGACAATGGTACAAAAATGTATAGAATAATACCTATTTAATTCTCATGTTATTAATGCATTCTAATATGTCCATTTGATTTAATAATACTTTGTCTAATTTAGCATTTAAAAGTTTCATTTCTAAATTAATGTTCTCAATTGAATCATCAACATTTTGATTGTTTGTTTTATTGTTTATTATATTGGTTGTTGTATTATTTGTTTTTTTAAATTTGCTTAATATTGATGTATTATCAATTAAATTATTATTTTCTTCATCATTTTCTCTCTCGTAAGTAAATACAGAATTCTGTTTTTCATTAAAACTTACACGTGAATTTTTGCTAACATCTAAAGAAACAACATGGTCATCGTTTAGTGATGTTTCACTTCCAATTTTTAGATTTATTACATTTGTAGAATTATTAGTTTTAATATTTGAATTAGATTTTATTCCAGATGTTTTGCTAGTTCCAATCCACTCGCTTGCAACTTGTGTATCCTGTCTATCTAATACTTGATTTAGTTGATTTTCACGAACTGACATTGCTCTTGCTAATAAAACATCCATGCTTTCTTCTAATGGAGAATCTTTTACATCTGCAAAATTCATCTCATTCATGATAGGTTTATTAGATGGACCAGTGAATTCATTCTTTTTTTTTTGCAATTCGTTGTCAAAATTCTTTTGTCTTAATTCTTGAATTTCCAAAGCAGTGTAAGGTTCCTGTTTTCGTTTATAATCATCTAACATTAAAACCATCAGTCGGATGGCTTCCTTATTTTTTTCAACTAAATTATAAAATCTACCTTGTGTAGAAATTCCAATCAATGTTTTTTCAAATTTCTCTTGTATTTCTAATTTATATTTTGGATTTATTCCGTCAAATATTTTTTGCTCACTCAATAAACTCCATATAAATTCTTTATTTACATTACTTAAAAAATCTGTCATTTATAAACAATATTAATTAAATACTTTATATTGTTTAAAATTTTATAGGATTTTATTTAATTTTTATAGGATTTTATTTAAATTTTATAAATCTTTATTAAAATAATCAGAACGCAATAATTCCATTTGATGATCACGAATTGTACTTTTTTTGAAAAAATCTATATTTTTTCTATCAGTTAATAATTCAATAATAAAGTATAATGAATACATTCCAC
>Ga0315293_10002052_pt1 | contig 19443 bp, 16 predicted proteins | sample YL17G13_20_MG_FD_203071 | JGI IMG/M metagenome (GOLD analysis project Ga0315293, IMG submission 203071) | Sediment microbial communities from Yellowstone Lake, YNP, Wyoming, USA - YL17G13_20 | ecosystem: Environmental > Aquatic > Freshwater > Lake > Sediment | place: USA: Wyoming | collected... | reverse complement strand
CAGCCGTGGTATTCTTACATGAAGGACCAGGTAGGAACCATTTACAAGGTCCACTCCATGAAAACCAGAGCGATAGCTGAAAGTAGGGTTTATGACTCATTTGGGAATTTGGTCAATCAGACAGGAACTGCAACGACGCCGTTGGGATTTCAGGGGAAGTACTACGATGCCGAGTCGGGGCTGAATTATTTCTATCACCGCTATTATAACCCGGCGATTGGAAGGTTCATGACAGAGGATCCAATTGCTCTTTATAGCGGACCGAATATGTACGAAGTAATGGGAAATGATACGGTAAATTTTAAAGATCCCTTTGGATTGGATAGAATTCGCGATCTTGGCAAGAAATTCAATAATTGGTTCGGTGGTTATTATGAATGGAATAATAAATGGAATATCAGAATTAATGAAGCTACTGATATTTCTCTAAATTATTATAAAGATATCGGGGAAGGCATTGTAAATAATATCATTAACTATGACTGGTGTGCTTTCACAAAATGTTTAACTGATGATAACTTCCTTTTAAGAGATATTTCTTTAACTCTTCTATACAATGTTCTTACTTGTTATCTTCGAGCAGAATCTCTTGGACTTACAGATGTATTTATCAATTTTGCTGAATGGAATGGAGTAATATCAACTTTTCCACTTATAATTGAATTAAATGATAAAATTAAAGAATGTTATCAAAGATACAAAAAATAAAAGGAATCAATTATGAGTAATTTTAAAGATATTTTTTTTAGATCGATTTATCCAATTTATATGGCTACTTCAATTGTTATATTGTTTTTATATTTTTATTTAAAAAAAATACCAATTTTTAACAAAGGGTTCAGCTTTTTAAGGAAATGCAAATATGAAGAAGCAATAAATGAATTTACAAATGAATTGAATAAAAAACCAAGGAATTGGATTTTATATCAAGGCATTGCTTATTCTTATAATATGCTTGGTTTTTTTCAAAATTCTATTAACAATTACGAAAAAGTTTTAGAATTGGGTTCAAAATCGATCGGGATATATTTTGAGTTAGCTATTTTATATGCAGAAGAAAATAAATTTGATATTGCATTTGATTTTATTGAAAAGGGGAAGTGTCTTCAGAAAAAGGCGTTTATTTTCAACAGAGTTTCAAGATTTAGTATAAATGATTTTGAAGGTTGGGTGCATCATCTAAAAGGGGATGATAAACCTGCTTTAAATTTTTATGCAAAGGCTATCCCTGCATTAAACAGACAATTAAAAGTAACACATTCAAATTTCTTAGAGAAATTTTCCCCTGCATATTATAGAATAGGTGTTATTTATAAGTTAAAAGGTGAAATTGAAAAAGCAAAAGAGAAATTCGAGCAATCCATAAAAGCATCTCCCCCCAGCATTTTTGCCAAGAGATCACAAGAAGAACTTAAAGAATTAGAACAAATCGAGCGGTCAATTCCTTTTAAAGATTTGATGTGATCTATGCGAGAACCTGCTTACGACATGTTCGGCATCCCCAAGGGGGATAGCATCACTAGTTGCTTCGCCAAGCCTCAGCAAAGTGATGCTATTGATGACTATAAAGGTCACCTTGAGTATTCTGAAATAACCGACTTTCCGCATGTTTTCTACCCGGAGTACCGGCAGCCGTGGTATTCTTACATGAAGGACCAGGTAGGAACCATTTACAAGGTCCACTCTATGAAGACCCGATCGATAGAAGATATAAGAACCTATGACACCTTTGGGAATCAGGTTAATCAAACAGGAACTATAAAGACACCATTGGGTTTTCAGGGAAAGTATTACGATGCGGAGTCTGGGTTAAATTACTTTTACCACCGTTATTACAATCCGGCGATTGGAAGGTTCGCGTCTGAAGACCCGATTGGGTTCTTAGGTGGAATAAATTATTATAAATTCGTACGTAATAATCCAGTTCAATTGCTTGATCCCACTGGTTTAGATTGGACGGATAATTATAAAGAACAATATAGAAAAATCTCTGAAGATGCTCACACATTACGTATTGAGTTAAAAAGAATACTGAGAGAAAACCAAACTGATATAAATGAATCCCATAAGTATTGCCCCAAGTGGGGTGAATGTTTTCAAGAGTGTTTTCATACGGTAATTAATTCCCAAATTGAAGTTGCTATGCAAGCTATTGATTGGTTTGTTTTCAAAATACCTGGTTGGGTGCTTATGAACAAAGGTATTTGGGTAAAAGTTGGTAGTACCATGATCATGACAGGGGAAATGATTATGTTTGGCGGTGCGATTTCTAATGTGGGCGCAGCAGCATATTGCGCCGCACAATGTGCTCTTAACCCTAAATCTTTTTAATGAATGGGAAAATCAAATGGAAAAAACCAACTACTTATTTTATGGACTATGCTTTATATGTATTTTAATTTCGATTTTAGTCTTTCCTCAAGAAGAATATTTAATTAAATTGTTTTTATCTTTATTTTTTATTATTTTTGTTATTTTTTTCGAATTTTATATAAGAGTTGAAAAAGAAAATTTGAAAAAAGTTTATTTTAAAATACTTTGTTTAAATCTTGGGATATTATTAGTTTTAAATATTCTTAAATTTGTTTATCAAATAAAATCAAATGAAGTTTCTACTAAAACTATATTTGATATTATTGTGATTTTTTATTTTTCTTTTTTAACTCCGTTACTTTTTTTATTGTTAATAAAATTTAAACTAAAAATACTATATGTAAAAATTACAGTTATTTTAACTGTAATAATTTTTTGTATAATATTTTTCACTAAGGCTTTTGATCAAATATATAATGCGTGGAAGCAAGTTTTTTAATCAATAACTTCGTTGAAAGTTTTGGTGGGTTTAAGAGGTGAGAGGTGAGATTAATTGGATTAGTGATTCTAACTTTATTAAGTTCAATTCCGTTTTTCGCAGATGAAATCCATAAGTTTGCAATGATGGGAGATATTGAATTAATAAAAAAGGAATTGGCAAAAGGAGTTAATATTAATTTGCGGGACAGACAAGGTTGTCCTGTGATTGTGTATGCAATAGAAAATGACCAAGTGAAAGCTGTTAAATTTTTGCTAGAGAATGGGGCGAATGCTAATTTGAAAACTGTAATGGGTGACACGGCATTGTTCTTCGCAGTAATAAATGGCAATATGGATATTACCAATTTATTAATTAACTCAAAAGTGAATATAAATGAAAAAAATAACCTAGGTGAAACAGCACTGATGCAGGCTTCATTTCAAGGGTATACGGATTTAGCAAAAATATTATTAGAAAAAGGAGCAGCTGTCAATGCTAGGGATAAGGAGCAAAGTAACGCTATTATGCGTGCTGCATTAAAAGGATATAATGACATTGTATTATTGTTATTGAAAAAGGGAGCGAATCCATTAACTAAGGATATTAAGAGCAAATCTGCAAAGGACTATGCATTAGAAAAGGGAAATCGAGATACTGTCACACTATTCGAAGACTGGCAAAAAAATCCAAAAAAGACTCTTAGTAAATTTAAAACCATTCATATTAATGCTCCAAATGGAGTTATTGGATATAAATTGCTGGAACTTGAATCAAACAAGGAAATAAGCAAAGGCACATTGGAAATAAAAAAAGTAAATGTTCAAAAAATGAATGCGCTGATTGACAAAGAAGAATATGCTGAACAACGAACATTCAATTTGTTCGATGATTTCATCATTGGACAAAGTAATTATGGCCATAAGGATAGAGAAAAGATTGGTGGCTTTGGCATGTGGTTGAAGCGTTTAAATTCTAATGTATTTAGCTGGGAATGGTATGAACAAGAAAATGACAATGTTTTCAAGAAGCTTCAAGGAGAGGGCAAAGTTAGAGTGGAATTTAGAAAAAGAAATGGTTGTTTTGAAATATCAAAAATAACGTTTATCGGGGATCAGATTTTTCGAGCAAGAAAAACAAATTTATTAACTTTGTTGACTAGTCCCAACAAAGAAGATTGGCATTGTATAATTTCAGATGGTTCTTATATTGTTTATTAAATATAAATCAATATTTGAGTTTGTAGAGAGAATTATTGGGGGAATGGATTGAAAGAGGTAAAAATTGAATTGATCATGGGCTTACCAAAATATTCAAATTAGCTTTGAAAATGTATAGACGAATTTTAAGTTGAGTAAACTTCAAATATTCTTGAAAGCTTTGTCAAACTTAACGGCGGCAGCTTATATTTTATCGAAATGCGATGTAATAACATGATTAAAAAAAGCAAAATTCAATTACTGACTGGGGTATGGGAAAAAGAATTTCCCATATTCTTTATTGATAATGAAAAAGGAATTGTGGAATTCAAAACAAGAGAAAGTCAAATTGATCTGGCAAAAAAAATCATCAAATTCAATAAGGAAGATTTACAAATTGCTTTTCCTTCAGACCCTTATTATTGTGGTCCAAAATGTCCTGAATGTAATAAAAAAACGTTATTTGGATATTGGAAAAGTTATTTGCCTCTTTTTAAAGATAAAAATGTAAAACAAGTGGTTGTGATATCTGATATTCTCACAAAGGATTTATCCAATGTGAATTTTTGTTCGGATTGTGGAATTTTTATAAATCCCCAAAAAGAATTTGAACTTTTTACAGGAGGTAAAAAAGAAGCAATAGAGGGAATTAATAATAAAAAATTGGCTTCTAAAACATATACAAAATATATAAAAAATGGAGCTTTAGTAAGCGGACTGGTTTTCATGGTTTTAATATTAGGTTTATTTTTATATAGAATTTTAATGAAAAAGATCGAAAGCGATGTACCTTTGCTATTTGTTCTACCTCTTAGTGCTTTGGGGGGGTTTCTTCTCGGCACTCCATTCGGAGCTTTAATTGGTGCAATTATTGGCAGAAGAGCCAATGAAGCACACAATCGACCTCCTTATTAAAGATATTTTTTTAGGGGGAAATTTTTATTCTTTCTAAAGGAGCAATTGGGACTAAGTTGCATCAATGCGGGTGATTGGGCACTCCAACCTGGTCTACCGATCGCCCAGTTTTAAAGTTTTCGATTTAATCAGCATCCCATTATGGACAAGTTGTCTACAACTATATCAAAAATAAAAACCAAACATGAAAAATATTATAGTCACAATTGGCTATTTTATTGAAATAGACTAATAGTTAAATCATTATGGAAGGTAGTGTCAAGTATTTTTCGCACTTTTAATTTGAGATAGTTCAGAGTTAAAACTGAGAATGTGGGAAGGTGAGTCCTGCAATTCAACAAAATACGATATGGACAATCAATCAACCGTTCTCAAGTATTGGTATAAGGTTTCGCGGCTGATGCCAAACTCGCGGGCAAGGGTGGCTTTTTGATCACCGGCAGCGGCCCGTTGCCGAAGCTCGACTACCTGCTCAGGCGATAATGCTTTCTTGCGGCCACGGTACGCTCCACGTTTTTTGGCCAGGGCGATTCCTTCGCGCTGGCGCTCGCGGATCAAAGCACGCTCAAATTCAGCAAATGCGCCCATTACCGAGAGCAACAGGTTTGCCATGGGCGAATCCTCGCCGGTAAAATGCAAACCTTCCTTGACGAACTCGATCCGGATACCCCGTTTGGTCAGCATTTGGACCAAACGCCGCAGGTCGTCCAAATTTCGCGCCAGGCGATCCATGCTGTGCACAACAACAATATCTCCCTCGCGAGCGAAGGCAAGGAGCGCCTCGAGCTCAGGCTGCTTGGTATCCTTGCCGGAGGCTTTGTCGGTAAAGACCTTATTGACTGAAATATTCTCCAGTTGCCGTTCGGGATTCTGATCAAAACTGCTGACCCTGATATAACCAATGCGTTGTCCTGGCATTTTACCCTCTCATTATGAAATGTGTCAGGATATAGTCTATAACCCTTTAATAAAAATGTCAACAAATAAATTTACCAACCCTAAAATGACGTTTAACAGAAACAACCCCTGACAGCTAATTAGAGTATACCCTAACAAGACTCCTGGAATTAAAATTATTTCAATAAAACAAACCTATTTTTATAAATCCTTTTGACCTTCGGAAATAACTGTTAGTCAAGAGGATTGAAAATTAAAAAAGATGAAATGGATCTCAAGCAACTATAGAAGGAAAACAAAAAAAGGCGGTTGGAAGTAAGATTGTAAGTGGAAATGGTCTTTTCAGCAAGGCATGGCAAAAAAAATCGCGCTTACAACGACGCCAGCTGGAGCAAATTGTTGAATCAATACTGCAAAAAACACTACAGATACTTATGGAGGTTTAGAACGTTATTTGGGTGCTCACTATCATTGAGTGCCATCAGCATTTGTACCACAAACATGGCAATGCGCTCATGTGAATCGCAATGAATACTTTTATTGATGCTTCTGCTGATTGCACCGTTCAGTTAGAAACTTCTTCCCATGCGGACATAGACCTGCCACGGCTTGTTCGGCCCGAAGCCATAAGCCGCGCCGAAGGAGATGTCATAGGCCGCGGCGCCGCCGAAGGCCAGCCGCAGCACGGCCTCGCCGCCGACCGAATACGCTGTGGGAAGGGGCTGGTCACCTTGCCCGAGACGACCCATGTCGAAAAACGCATTTAAATAGATCCTGTCCAGACTGACCGCGGGCAGGATCGCCTTTTCGATCTTGAACAGGGGCAAACGGTACTCCAGGTTGAACAGCCAGCCACGGTCTCCCCACTGGTAGCCGGCCGGGAAACCGCGCATCAGGTGGAATGGCTGGCTGTCGCCCAGGCCGGTTCCCACTTCGCGGCCGCCCATGTCGTAGTAATGGTTGCTTGCGTCCCAGCTCCTGGCCAGGGTCAGGCGCCAGGCCAGCACCCCGGGCCGGAAGAGGGGGATATATTGGCGCAAGTCAAGTTGGGCATTGTGGCTGGCGAATTCATTGCCCAGGCCGGCGGGGTGAACGGAGCCTTGCGCAGTGATGCGGACGCCGTCCGCGGGCGAAACGGAGTCGTAGTATTCCCGGGCCGAATTGAATTCCAGTCCCAGGCGGAAGCCGTTGAAGCTTCCGGGATAGGTGAATGCGTTCCACTCGTCGATATAGCTGCGCTTCTCAAGGTGCAGGTCGGCATATCCATATAATTGCCAGCGCCGGCGGATACGCAAAGGCCACTGCGAAGCCAGTTTGAATTCCTGGTCGCGAATGGAGCTGGCGTCGTCGCGATAATAATCAATGCTGTCCTGGTAGGAAAACGACAATGTCGGGAACAGCCCGTCGTACACGTATTGGAACAAGATGTTGAGGCGCTGGCTGGAAAAGCCGTAGTAGCCTTCGATGCTGAAACTGTGGATGCCCAGGGCGTCCTGGCCGCTGGTCATGATGCCCGCCTGGATTTCGTCGCCGCCCGTCCGCAAGGCGGGGGACCACCAATGAGGAAGCAAATCGCGCCAGAAGCGGTAGGGGCGGGAGGCGAGCTTCGGGGCCGGGTTTTGCCTTTCTGGAAAGTCCGCGCTGACGTTCAATTCCTGGGGGGAAAATGGCAGCCCGGCCAGGTCTTGCCGGGCGATCTCCAGGCCGCGGCCGCTGTAGTATGTAAAATAAACCTCATGGCCGTCGTTGGAGAAGGTAAACTGCCGCAACGCCGACAGGCGCGGGTCGACACAGGCGCTGCCCATGTTCCCGTCCAGGGAGAGCGAAGCCAGACGCGATGTATCCTTCGCGGCCAGGATGAAAAACAGCTGCCGTTCCCCCTGCCAGCGGGGCTGGCTGAGATCGGCCCCCGCAGCGTGGATGAACAAGCTCAATTCTCCCGAGGGTGAAAAGAGGCCGATCCCCCACGGCCCGCCCTCGGGCTTGACCGCGGCGGCGAGGAGGTTCTGGTCGGGCGACAGGTTTATTTGCGAGAGCCCGGCGAAGCCGCGCGAAAGCGTTTTTAGCGTTTGCCTGCCGCCGTCAAAGCCAGCCAGGTAGTAGCGGTCGTCGCGGCGCTGGACGCAGTAGATCTCGTCCGAATTTTCTTTCTTGACCGGCTCGGAGAGCCGCCCGCCGCGCGACAGTCTCTTCAGCCGCCCCTCTTTCATGTCATACTCGTACAGGTCGGAAAAATCGCTGAAGGCATGGAAATAGTTGACGGCGGACAGGTATATTTTGTTTTCTTTTTCGGCGAAGCTCAGGCCATTGACCGCATCCATGGCGAACAGAACTTTTTCCCGGCCGCCCTGCAGGTCGAGGATCTCCACCGCGCCCCGGCTCCGGTAGTCGCGCTGGTAGTACACCAGCCGGTCATTTCCCAGCAGGCAGGGATACAGGTGAAGAAAGCCGCTGGCGGTCAATGGCCGGCGAACGGGCGCCGCCGTCGCCGGTGCCTGATCCCGGTATTCAGTCCAGAGTTTTCCCAGCGGCTCGCCGAACGTCCGCTTGAAGTCGCGGCTGCTGCTGAACAGGATCAGCTGGTTGGCCACTCGCTCCAGGTATGCCCTGAGGCTGTCGACCCCGTATTTTTCGGCCAGGAATTCCATGAAACCGGCGCCGAAAAGGTATTTGGACGTCGCCCCCGGCCAAGCGGCGGGCATGCCCGCGATGCGGCTCCAGCTCGGGAAAAGGCCGTCGCGCCGGGCCGCGTCGAGCATCAGGCGGTAGGGAGAATGATTCAGGCGGCCGTCGCCGCTGAGGCGTGACTCGCCTTCCACTGCCAGCCCCTCGATGACCCAGGGCGGCAATTGCGTGGCCGAGTAGAGGAGCGGCAGGTTGCCGAATACGCCATGCGCGAGGCGGAACAGGTCCGACCCCGCGTTCAGGGTGAACAGATGGGTCAGCTCGTGGGCCAGGACCAAGTCGAGCCAGCCGCGGCTTCCGGCCAGTTCGGAATCAGGCGGCGATTCGGGAAGGTCGGCCTCGACGAGGTTGAAGGGGAAATAGGTGGCGAAGCCGTTGGGCTGGTCGGTGCTGTCGGACAAGACGATGCGCGTCCGGCCCAGGGGGCGATAGCCCCAGGTGGAGGCCAGCTTTTGGTTCAGCGTTTCCGCCGCCGCCAGCGCGGCCTCGGCTTCGGCGGCGCGCCCGGCGGGGAATATGATGGTGAGAGAGCCGCGGGCGACCTCGCGCCAGCGCAGGCTCGGAGGGTATTTGGCGGCTCTTAAGGTCCCCGCCGAGGGGGCGGCCAGGGCCAGGCATGACAAGCAAAGGATGATGAAGGATTTTCTGCTCATGGTCTTCTCGCCGCCAGTTTTTTCTCCCAGGCCCAGGCGCTGGCGACGATGTCGTCGAGATGGGGAACCTTCGGGGCCCAGCCCAGCTCGCGGCGGATCGCTCCCGCATCGGCCACCAGGGCGGCGGGGTCCCCGAGGCGACGGGCGGCGTGAACGACCTTGAAATCAATGCCGCTGACCCGCTTGGCCGCGGCAACGACATCGAGCACCGAGTGGCCGATGCCGTAGCCGCAGTTGAACGCGCTGCTCGTCCTTCCATCCTTGAGGAATTCGAGAGCCAGCAGGTGGGCGCCGGCCAGGTCGTCGACGTGGATGTAGTCGCGGATGGCCGTGCCGTCGGGGGTGGGGTAGTCGGTCCCGAACACCTCGAGGCGCGGGAATTGCCCCAGGGCGGTCTTCAAGGCCAGGGTCATCAAGTGGGTCGGCTGGCGGTAGTCCTGCCCGATGCGTGCCTGGCGGTCGGCGCCGGCGGCGTTGAAGTAGCGCAAGGCGACGTAGCGGAAGCGCGGGTCAGCGGCGGCGGCATCGCGCAGCAGCATCTCGCTGACCAGCTTGGAGCCGCCGTAGGGGTTAATGGGCAGCAGCGGGGCTAGCTCGTTGACCGGGACCTTGCCGGGCATGCCGTAAACCGCTGCACTCGAAGAAAAAATGAAATTTTCCACCCCGTTTTCCAGGCAGCATTTGAGCAGGCGCAGGCAATTGAACGAGTTATTCTCGTAGTATTTCAGGGGCTGGGCGACCGATTCGTTGACCACGATGTAGGCGGCGAAGTGCATGACGCTTTTGATCCCATGGCGGCGAATGACCGAGCCCAAGAGCTCCGTGTCGGCGATATCGGCGCGGACGAGCTCGCCATAAAGCACGGCTTCGGCCCTTCCCGAGGAGAGGTTGTCGAAAACGACCGGCCGGTAGCCATGTTCACCGAGATCGCGCACCACATGGCTGCCGATGTATCCGGCTCCGCCGGTGACCAGGATAGGTTCCCCGGAGGCGATTTTGTTGTCGTTCATGGCATCAGTATATGAAAATGCCCGGAATTCGTCAAGAAATAAAGGGAAGGGAGGGGAAAAGTTCAGCATTTTCACTAAAAAAAACGCTCAATTAAGCCCAAAAATCATTGACAGAAAAGGCATTATCCATTATAATAATCTTTCATTTCCACTGCGAAAATAACAAAAAAAAACAGGAGGATCGGATGCGAAACGCCTTAATCATGGGTGCTGCTGGAAGAGATTTCCACAATTTTAATACTTTTTTCAGAAACAACAACCAAGTGCGAGTGAAAGCCTTTACGGCCACGCAAATCCCCGATATCGCCGGCCGCAAGTATCCCAAGGAACTGGCTGGAAAAATGTATCCCCAGGGTATTCCCATTTATCCCGAGAGCGAACTGCTGGATCTGATCAAAAAACTTGATATCCAGGACGTCTATTTCGCCTACAGCGACGTCCGCCATACCTATCTCATGGACAAGGCTTCGGAAGTCATGGCTGCCGGTGCCAATTTTATCCTGCTCGGACCCGAAGACACTATGGTCGTGAGCACCAAGCCGGTGGTTTCCGTTTGCGCGGTCCGCACGGGTTGCGGCAAGAGCCAGACCACTCGTCGGGTCAGCCAGATCCTGATCGGTATGGGCTATAAAGTGGCCGCCATCCGCCATCCGATGCCCTACGGCGACCTGGTGAAGCAGAAGGTTCAGAAATTCGTCACCAAGGCCGATCTGCTCAAGCACAAGTGCACCATTGAGGAAATGGAAGAATATGAACCTCATATTGAAAACGGGGTCATCGTCTTTGCCGGAGTGGATTACGAGGCTATCCTGCGCGAGGCCGAAAAAGTCGCCGATATCATCCTCTGGGACGGCGGCAACAACGATTTCCCCTTTTACAAATCGGACCTGGAAATCGTGGTGGCTGATCCGCACCGCGCCGGGAACGAGAGGGAATATTATCCCGGTGAAGTCAATTTCCGCCGGGCCGATGTCATCGTCATCAATAAAATCGATACCGCCGACCTGGAAAATATCTTGGAAGTCAGGGACAATATCCGCGAATTGAATCCCGGCGCCATCGTTGTTGACGCCGCCTCCCCCCTGCAAGTCAAAGACGGCGATAAAATCCGCGGCAAGCGAGTGCTGGTCATCGAGGACGGCCCGACCCTGACCCACGGCGAAATGCAATACGGCGCCGGGGTCATGGCCGCCGAAAAATACGGCGCCGGGGAACTGGTGGATCCCAGGGAATATGCCGTGGGCACGATTGCGGAAACCTTTAAAAAGTATCCCGATATCGGCGTTTTGCTGCCGGCCATGGGCTACGGAGCCAAACAGATGAAAGACCTGGAAGCGACGATCAACAAGGTGGATTGCGATTTGATCATCATCGCCACCCCGATCGACCTGGGCCGGATCGTCAAGTTCAAAAAACCCACCGTGCGCGTGGGGTATGAACTCCAAGAAATAGGCCGGCCGAACCTGGAAGATGTTTTGAAAAAGAAATTCAGGAAGAAGTAGAAATAATACTGCCGGGAAAGGGGAAGTCGCGTTGACGCAAGCGGCTTTCCGGATTATATTTGTAATGGAAGAAAATGAAGAATAAACTGGCTCTGATCGCTTTCGGAGGAAATGCCATGCTAGCGGCCGGCGAAAAAGGCACGGCCAAAGAACAATACCGCAATGCCCAAAAAGCGGCGCAACTGATGGTGGAAATCATCCGCAAAGGCTACGAGCTGATCATCGTCCATGGCAACGGCCCCCAGGTCGGCAATATACTCTTGCAAATGGAAGCTGCCGCCACCACGATTCCCGCTTTGCCCCTGGATGTTTGCGACGCCATGACCGAGGGCAGCATGGGCTACATGCTGGAGCGGGCCATTCTGAACGAATTGCGCAAGCGCTCCATTGACAAGGAAGTGACCACGGTGTTGACCCAGGTGGTGGTGGACCGTGAAGACAACGCATTCCAAAAACCGACAAAACCCATCGGCCCGTTCTACAACAGTTTCCGGGCCGGGCAGTTAAAAAGGGAAAACAAGTGGCAAATGGTGGAGGATGCGGGCCGCGGTTTCCGGCGCGTCGTGCCCTCGCCCCTGCCCATCGATATCATACCCAAGCGCGCCATCCGGGCCATGGTGGAAAAGGGTATCATCGTCATTGCCGCCGGCGGCGGCGGTATCCCGGTTTTTATCAATTCTTCCGGGCTGGTCGAGGGGGTCGAAGCGGTCATCGATAAGGACCATGCGTCAGCCCTGATCGCCCGGGAAGCCAAGGCCGACCTGTTTATCATTCTTACCGGCGTCGACCGGGTGGTGGAAAATTTTGGTCGTCCCGATGCCCGGCCGATCGCCAGCATGGACGTGGACAAAGCCCAGGAAATGCTCGCTCAGGGGCAGTTCCCGCCGGGATCCATGGGACCGAAAATAACCGCGGCCATTGAATATATCCGCGGCGGCGGCCAGGAAGTACTGATCACCTCGGCGGAGAAGCTGAAAGCCGCCCTGGCCGACCGTTCGGGTACGAAAATCGTCAGGGGGAACCAGGCGGCGAACCATGTCGAAAATTTGTTCAGGGAGATGCAACAGCGTGGATAAACAATTAGAGAACAGTCTGGATATCGGCAATGAAGATATCGATTTCATCAAATCGTATCTCAAGGGAAAATCCCAACCGCTGGAATTCGCCGACATCGTCTATCAGGTGGCTCTTTTCAAGACCCAGGACAACCGCAAGAGCCGGGTCAAGGTCTATGACCCCGACTGCGAATACAGCCCCGGAGATCTTATTTACAAGGAATACCCGGGCCAGCTGCCAATCGGCAATAAAAAATACACTTCGGTGGAGCAGGGGATCATCCTCAAAGTCGAAGATGTGCGCAACCGCCAGGGCCGTGACGAGATCCGCCTCAGCTATGATGGGACGTCGGAATTCCGCAAGTACGCGGAGTACCTGAAAAAGCAGAAAATAGAGCTGCTGCTGCCCCACAAAGGGCAAAAAACCTGCAAGGAAAGCGAGTACCTCACCGTCGATCATGATCCGCGCCGCACCCAGTCGCCGCTGATCGAGCGTGATTTCGCCATATTGCGCAAGAAGTTGACTACCGTGCTGAACAAAGAAAATTCCATCGCCTTTATCAGCGACAAGATGATGCTGAAAGAAAACCTGAAGGAACTGGCGCCGGAAGTATTTTCTGCCATCAAGGAATTTCTGAAGACCCGGCAGACTTCGGAAAGCACCGAGTTCTTCGTCGAGAATTTCGTCAAGGTCGCGCCCGCCGATCCCGCCTTCGCAGCGACTTGTTTCGCCTTGAATTACATCATGACCACCCAGTACAAGATCGACCTGCAGCAAACCAGCGCTCGCGGCTGGGGAAAGTGGCATTTGCTGTCCGTCCTCTATCATATCAAGAAAAACGCTCTGATCGGGGAGACAAATCCCTTTTTGAACCGCCTGAGTTTTGAGAACAAGAAAAACCTGCTGCAGCGCAGGAAAAAACTCGAGGAATCGATCTTCAGCGAGGGTGAAACCAGGTACTTTCTGACCCAGAGGGAGATCGCTTCCGGGGCGGTCCGCCTGAAATCCGGCCTATACCGTTTCGGTTCGGATATCGAGATCGAAGCCCTGGACACCTTCACCCACAAGAAGCATACGCTGTATTATTACCAGGATGAAAACCTGCTGCTGGGATTTGAACGGATTTTCGAGACTTACAAGGCGCTGCAGGGGGCGACCCTGGTCTTTGAGCAGACGGCGGCGGAGGAGTTTCAATTTACCATAAAAACCACCAAAAAAGGCCTCATTACCGACAAGATCGTCTATGACGCCGAGAAGAAAATATTTCAGGTCAGTCCGGATAAAATGGCGTCGCAGGTTTGTGTCAACAAGTCCATATTTCTGGAAGCCGAAGTTTTTCATATCCTGGCCGAGCGGATGGAGGAATTCCGCAAGATCGAAACCTACAATAAATTGTTCCATAAAATATTCCTGGAATTCGGCGGCCGGGAAAAAAATTATGAAATTCATCTCCTGAGGCTCTACCATATCCTGGACCTGATCGCTCCCGTCGACCTCAAGCTGGTTGAAGAGGTCATCTTGAGTAATCCGGAGTTTGTTCCGGCCGAGAAGCTGGCCGGGGTCTTTTACCTGGATAAGGATGCCGTGATGGAAATCGAGGAAGAAGAGCGGGATCGCCGGCAGGGATTGATCGAGGAAATGAAGCGTAAGCGCGAGGTTTCGCGCAAGCACCAGCTGGATGAAGAACTCAAGGTCAAGGAAGAGATCCGCCTGATCCGCGAAGAGCGGCGAAAGAAGCGCGAAGAAGAGATGTGGCAGAAGGAGAAACTGCTCCATGAGAAGGAATCCAGGCGCCGGCAAGAGAGCACTTTCTCGACCAGCGAGAAGCAGCCTGGCGCCGACGTGGAAGGCCGCGTCCGTATGGGGCCGAAAAAGCCGTACTCCAGGGAGGATGAAGCCGTGGCCAAGGCCAGCATCCCCCTCGAAGCCTCCCTAGCCAAGCCGGAATCGGGGAAGAAACTGAAGAAAAAGATTGATGTCGAAAAAATGGTAAAGACGGTCCGCAAGGGACAAAAAAAGATCCTGGAGGAAAAAATCGAGCTTGATGAAATAAAAAAACAGATCATGCAGGCGGACATCAGTGAAATAGACTCTGAAAATGAAGCGCCGGTGGAAAAGAAAAAACCGGTCAAGGGCGAGGAAGTGCGTTACCAGGATGAAGGCGGTTTTGGCGGGATCCTGGCCAGCCAGCTTGATGAAATCGTAAAGAAGGACACGAAGAAGGATACTGCCAACGAAAAGAAAGGCAAAAAGAAGGCCGAAAAAAAATGAAAATCCTGCTCTTTTCTTGGATCAAAGAACTGGAGCGCCTGGCGATCGAAAAAGCGGGCATCCCTTCCATCGTATTGATGGAGAACGCGGCGCTGGCGGCTGCCGCCTATTTTGCGGCCGAATTTCCTCCCAACCGTTTCCCCGACTGCCTGGTACTGTCCGGCAAGGGCAACAATGGCGGAGACGGTCTGGCCATCGGCCGCCGGTTGCTGGAACGGGGCTACAGCGTGCGCTTCCTCCTCCTGGTCCCGCCCGCTCAACTCAGCCCCGACGCCAAGGCCAATTATGATCTTATTCGCGCCCTGGATTGCGACATTGAAATCATTGCCAACGCTGCCAAGCTGAAAAAGATCCTGGCCGAGCGCGACGCGGAGGGAGCATTCCTGGTCGATGCCGTATTTGGTACGGGGCTTGACAAGCCGGTGACGGCGGGGTTGTTCGCCGAAGCTCTCGAGGCGGTCAACGGCTCGGGCATTCCCGTCGCTTCCGTGGACATCCCCTCGGGGCTGGGCGAGAGCTTTCCGCCTGAAGCCGGGATTCATGTCCAGGCCCGGGTTACGGCCGCATTGCACAGCCTAAAATGGGCCCATCTCGCTCCCGACGGCTGCCCGGACTGCGGCAAGATCCGTGTCTTGGACATCGGCATTCCCGATGATTTGAAAAACGACAAGGAGCACTATATCCGCTTGATTGAGCCCGCCGATTTCAAGGCATTGCTGGCCAAACGCAAGGCGGATGCCCACAAGGGAACATTCGGACATGCCCTGGTCATTGCCGGTTCCGGCGAAAAGCCCGGTGCCGGCATCCTGGCAGCGTACGCCGCCTTGAAGACCGGGGCGGGCCTTTGCACTGCCGCTGTTTCGATGCGCAACCGTGATCTCTATGTGTTGGCCCATCCTGAGATCATGACCTTGCCCTACGAAAAACCGGAAGAACTCTCCGGGCGGTTGAACGATTTTTCCTGCGTCCTGGCCGGCCCGGGAATGGGCAATCGGCTTTCTACCCTAAAAACCGTATCACTGCTGCTGAGGGAATCGCACCAGCCGCTCGTCCTGGACGCCGATGCGATCAACGTGCTGCAGAACCAGACCAACCTGTTGCCGACGCGCGGCTCGCGGCCCCTGGTGCTGACGCCGCATCCCGGCGAGTTTGCCCGGCTGACCAACAAGACTCTCAAAGACATTCGGGAAAACCGCTTGGCCCTGGCCAGGGAGTTCGCCATGAAGCACGGTCTTTACCTGGTCTTGAAAGGGCATCATACGCTGACAGCGACTCCCGAGGGTCGGGTCTGGGTCAACCAGACCGGTAACCCGGGAATGGCCACGGCCGGTAGCGGCGATGTCCTCGGCGGCATGATCGCCGGCCTGATCGCCCAATTCCATCCGCAACAGCCGATGGAAACGATCCTGGCCGCCTCCGTCTTCCTGCATGGTTTTGCCGGCGACCTGGTCGCGCACCGGACCGGTGAGATGGGGCTGATGGCCAGCGATATCGCCGCCTCCATCCCGAAGAGCATCCTGGGAATAGATGGATTTCACTCTCCTTTCCTCGGCTCCTGAAAACACGTTAGCCTGCGGCCGGCAGCTGGGGCTCCAACTGCGGGGGCAGGAGATCATTCTGGTCAGCGGAGACTTGGGGGCTGGGAAGACTGTTTTCATCAAAGGCATCGCTTCCGGATTGGGAATTCCCGTACAGGAAGTGGTCAGCCCGTCTTACGTACTGATGAACCAATACGAAGGCATCCATCCTTTGTTTCATTTCGATCTCTACCGCTTGGGCGGCCTGCTGGGGGCCCGGGAAAACCCCATTGACGAATTCATCGGCGCCGGCGTGCTGGCGGTGGAGTGGGCGCAGTACCTGCGGCCCGATTATTTTTCTTTGACCGGGGTCATCGCTGTGGATATCGCCACGCTCGCTGACAGCCGTCGCCAGCTGCGCCTGCGCACGGAATTGTCCCACATCGTTTTTTCTTGAGCCCCTGGACCGGTTCGCTTAGGAATGGACCGGAGGCCACGTGTAATTGTCAGACTGGCCGCGGCAGCCGGCGGCCTGTCCGTTAAAGGTCGAAATTGCCGTTTCTTAGATCGGTCAGCCAGCGATGCAACGGCTGCAGCGGGCGGAACTTGTCGTAGCAATAGTCGATCAACGAAGCTGAATAAAACTCAACCGGGACATTCGTTTCCCAGCCGGCGTACAGGCCGTTGTGGAGAAGCAGCCCGGCATTGGGATGGGCGGGGTCCGTTCCGGGGGGGAGGCGCTTGTAATGCGGGTCGTCCAGGCTGAAGCCCGGGCGGGCAATGATTTTCTTGATGATCGCGGCCAGTTCGGCGCCGTACTCCGGATCGAGCGCGGCTTGGCGAAAACGCTCGAGCAGCGGCCGCGGGAAAATGTAGATTCCCCCACCCAGCAAGAGGCGGGGCGGTTCCAGGTGGAAGTAATAACCCGAGCATTCCAGGCGTGGTCCTTTGCCCTCCCAAAAATATATCCCCATATGGGTTTTGTAGGGCGCCTTGTCCTGGCTGAAACGGGTGTCGCGGTAAATGCGGAACAACGAACCGTCCGGGCGCGGGTCGGCGGCGATCCCGGGGGTCAGGCGCCGCAGCCGCCCGCCCATGCTTTCGACAAATGCCTGAGCCGGCCGCAGTACGAATTCATCGTAGCGACGACGCTGAGCTGTGAACCACTCGCGGGTGTTGTTTTTCGTCAGCTCGCGAAAGAATTTAACGGTTTCTTCGGAAAACCCCTTGAATTCATCCGTAGGCGCCATGTTCACCTCCGCCAGGCCCGGTCAGCCGAAGTATAACACAGCACCGGGCTCATGCCCAGACGGCTGGAGGCAGTAATGTTCCTCCGGATAAATCAGTGCGAAGCCGCAGGCCATAGGTCCCGGTGTGGTCGGCGTCAGCGGGCGGCGGTGAAGGTGCCCGACATGCCCCCGGCGCTGGTGAAGGTGCCGGAAATGGTGTCCTCGCTGGTGAATGTGCCGTTCATGGTCTCGGACCCGCCGGGGACCTCGCCGGTAAGCTGTAAGATCACGTTATTGCCGGAGACGGTGTAGGTGCCGTTGCCGCTGTGGCCAAGATTGTCCGCGACATGGGTGGTGCCCGCCTCCAGCGTACCGGTGCAGGTCAGCACCCCTGTGCCGTTGCCGCTGCCGCCCGCGGTGATCGCCCAGGTGAGGTTCCAGGTCCCGGTGATGTCGTAGTCCTTGCCGGCCAGGCAGGCGGTGGAGCCGAAAATCAAGCAAACGGATAGCCATCCGCACAGGAATGCGTATTTCATTTCTTTTCCCTCCTCATGTGAACGGACCCCGGCCATATTGGCAGAAATGGCCATGGATTGTCAACAGAGGATCTCTGAATTTTCAACTTCGTGCCTTGTCCGTTCCCTTACAGCCTGCCGCGCCTTGTTAGAAATCGTCACGACGCCGGATCAGAGCAGGGCGAAGCCGTAGGCCATGGGGATGGTGAAGCCGGTGCGGCCGATGAAGGGCTCGATCCGGCTGATGGCGACCTCACCCATCGACTCCACCTTCTGCCGCAGCTCCCGGTAGTCCTTGAATGACTGGACCGATTCGTGTTTTTGCACCTTCCTGGGCCGGCAGGCGTGCAGCGCTTTCCAGCTCCTGGCGACCTTGTCCTCCTCGGCGACATAGTATGCCCACTCCGATCCGGGAAAATGGTCCGCGACCAGGACGTCTCCGGCCAGCCTGCGGGCGTGGGCGATGGCTTCGGCGGGATCGGGCAATTCGTGCAGGCAGAACTCGAACAGCATCACGTCGCCTGTTTGTTGGCAGCGATAGAAGTCGGAAAGGACGATGGCGAACTTGCCGGCGAGGTCCGATTTTCCCAGGTTTAGGCGCAGCGTGTCCAGCGCCGCGGCGCTGCTGTCGACGGCAAACACCCGCTTGGCCGGGCGCGCGTACTCGATCATCTGACCGCCGCCGGCCCCGATCGAGACGATGGTCTTGCCGGTGAAATCGTAGAAGCCGAGCAGGTTGTTCAGCAGTTGTTTGATATCTGCAGCCATGGCCATAGTCTGAAGAAATCGCGCGAGAATGTCAATTTTGTGGGCAAGTTCTGCCAGGATAAGATGCCACGGTCAAGCGGATCACCCTGAAGCTGAAATAAACGGATTTTTTTTGCCTGCCAGGGGCTTTTTTCGATCTCAAATGAAACGATTGGCTGGAAAAAGCCCGGGGTTCAATGGGCGATTGCGGAAACCCTTTCAGGTCGAATGTTATCAGGAATACCATGTATTATAGGCAATATAAACGTCACCAAGCAGTGCAAAATGTGGAGAATGCATAGGTACGATGGTTTGAGACCCTTGGATTGAAGGTTTCCACAATGCGATGTTCAAAGCTGCCTTGGCGCAGTGGAAAAACTTCCGATTTTCCTGATGCGATTTTTGGATTTTTCTGCTGAAAAATCAAAAATCGCACTTTCCCCCTGCTTGGCGTGC
>Ga0315293_10002051_pt1 | contig 19443 bp, 14 predicted proteins | sample YL17G13_20_MG_FD_203071 | JGI IMG/M metagenome (GOLD analysis project Ga0315293, IMG submission 203071) | Sediment microbial communities from Yellowstone Lake, YNP, Wyoming, USA - YL17G13_20 | ecosystem: Environmental > Aquatic > Freshwater > Lake > Sediment | place: USA: Wyoming | collected... | reverse complement strand
TGCCGGTCGAAGGCGAGCCGGTGGGCAGTCCGGCCGACTACGGCGACGACCGCCTGTTCATCTATCTACGCCGTGAAGGGAAGTACGACAAGACCGTGAAGGAGCTGCAAGAAGCTGGTCATCCAGACTTGGCCTTCGACATTCTGGATGCTTACGACCTGGGTGCCGAGTTCTATCGCTGGGAAGTGGCAACCGCGGTTGCCTGCCACATTCTCCATGTCAACGCCTTCGACCAGCCCGACGTACAGGATAGCAAGGATCGCACGAAGGCCAAGATCGTGGCGTATAAGCAGAACAAGAACTTAGACGAAGGCAACCCTGCCTGGGAGGTGGACGGCGTCCGCGTCTTCTCACCCGGCGCGGTGACCGGAGCTGATCTGGGTGAAATCGTGAAAAACTTCTTGTCTCAGGCCCGGAAAGGCGATTATGTTGCCATCAACGCCTATCTGCCGCACAAACCGGAAATGGTCGAAATCTTACAGAAAATTCGCCTTGCCGTTCGTAACCGTACCGGCTGCGCCACGACGTACGGTTTTGGGCCGCGCTTTCTGCACTCGACCGGTCAACTGCATAAGGGCGGGCCAGATACCGGTCTATTTGTCCAAATTACTGCCGAGCCTGGAAAAGATATCGAAATCCCCGGCCAGGCAATGAGTTTTGGCGTTTTAGAGCACGCTCAGGCCCTTGGCGATTACGAGGCTTTAGCCGCACGCGAACGGCGCATTTTGCGGGTGCATTTTCCCTCAACAGAAGCTATCCATTTGCTGGTCGAAGCACTGAAATGATAGACAGAAGTGAAGTGGACTTCACAATCCACTTCTCTTTGCTATTTGTGGTTGATGCTTTCCATTATCGCCGGCAGCACCTGGTATCTGCCTAACTCCAGAATGCCAAGATTTTTCGCTAGCCAAACGGGGACATTGACACTTGCAGGCAAGGGGATGGCAGGACGGAAGTCCACTTGACGGCCGTCTATTTGATACTGATACCGGCTTGTTTTCTGGATCTCGGGGGTGGACTCCAGAAATTCCCGCAATGATTCTCGTTCCCCGTGCGTCAACCACTGCGGCAGGTCTGACGTAGCCTTGAAACCCGATATTCTTCCCAGATCTTGCAGCAATTCCTTTTCATACTTTTTGAGGGCATTGTGCTTTGAGCGGAAAAAGATGACATCAGGGTCAGTGTGGACAAGCAGTTGCAGCCACAGGCGGTGCAAGCTGGTACGGATGGCATTCTGCGTGGCTGAATCGTTGGGGTTGTTCAGCCAGGTACTGAGTGGCTTGTTGATCCAGTAGGGTGTCACGTCCGGGCCGACGCGTATGCCGTCGCACAGGCCGAGGGAGGGGATGATCGGCGCACCGCAGGCCAGGATGTACGCGTCTTCTGCCGCCTCGCGCATCACTTGTAGCGCATTCCGGTAGGCAATTTCGCGGGGCATGTCCTGATGGCGTTTGCCAGCCAACGCGCCCGAGTAGAGAAAGTCCAGTTTCAGGTAGCCGAATCCCCAGCCGCGCACTTTGCGGATCAGTTTTCCCAGCCAGTCAAGCACCGCGGGATGGCTGGCGTCCAGCGCGTAAGGATTGCCTCCCCAGGTAATTCCAACAGGGACGGGTTGCCCGTTTTCATTGCGCAGAAGCCAGTCAGGATGTTCGCGAACGAGACTGGAACCTGGTGCGGTCATTAAAGGCGCGAGCCACAGACCGGGGATGCGACCTGTCGATGCAATTTGGGATGCGATTTTACTCATTCCTGAGGGGAATTTGCTGTTTGCTTCCCAATCGCCGTGTGCGATTTGCCAGCCGTCATCAAGTTGGAAAACGTCAAAAGGCAGATCGCCAAGTTGGGCGAGGGTTTTCAGAATGACCGGTTCGTTGATCCATTTGTACAGGCTGTACCACGAGCACCAGACGCGCGGCGCGCTTGTTCTGTACGTTTTGCCCATTTTTTCTACCAGTAAAACCGCATATTTTGAAAACACTTTGTCTTCAAGACCGCGCCCAAGAAACCAACCATTTTCTCTGTACCCATCTTCGTAGAACCCACGCAGGGACGCGCCATCCAGTTCAACGCGGCCGCCGAGACCGAGCGCGCCGAGAAGCAAAATCTCACCATCTTCCAATTCCACCGCGCCAACCCAGGCGCTGACGTGGTTCTTTGCAAAGGCGTACAGGGGATCTTCGTCTTTGGCGCGGAATTCGGGGGCGCGGATGGGCAGGGGCGGCTCGGATGGGTCGAGCCAGGTCGCCAGCGTCCACGACTGCCAGCCGTGGCGGAAGAAACGCTCAGGTCGACACGGCAGGTTCAGGGTCAGGCATGAGGCGGTGACGATTTGCTCGGACGCGGACGTCCTCAGCCAGTTTGAGTCAATTTGGATGGTCTGCATGGCCTTATTATCCCGCAGGAACGCGCGTCGTGCAAGTCGTTGACGTTCCAGTTGATTTGTGGCATAATTCTATCAATCCAAAAGGCATTGATGGGAACGAGTAAGCCCCTCCACGCTGACAGCGAGCCTGGATTGAGTGCGAGCCAAGCCAGCGAGACGGGCCGAAAATCCTCCAGGAGCCGCGATCTGAAATTGGTCGGATAGTCTGATGGTCAGATAGTTTGACTGAAAGTAAGAAAGCCGAAGTCATCCGCCGTTATAAGGATGCGGGTATCAGCCACGAGGCCGTACTCGATTGAGTGCTTGCATTTTGGCAAGAAGCAGAGTGGTACCACGAGCCATCACGCTCGTCCCTGCATGGGATGAGCGTTTTTCTTTTACAAGACTACTTGTCTACTTGATACTTGACCGCGAGATCACAAGACCCCGCGACCATGCGACTACCCGACCAGGAGAATACCATGTTCAAACCAGTTTCATCAAAATTAGATATAACTGCCATGGAAGAGGCCGTGCAGAGATTCTGGAAAGCGCAGGCCATCTTCAAGAAAACCATTGAACAGCGTCAGGGCAGCCCGGATTACATCTTCTTCGAGGGACCGCCGACGGCCAATGGCAAGCCCGGCGTCCATCACGTGCTGGCGCGCGTCTTTAAAGATATGTTCCCGCGCTACAAGATCATGCGCGGCTACCACGTCTCGCGGCGCGGCGGCTGGGACACACACGGCCTGCCGGTCGAGATCGAGGTCGAGAAGCAGCTCGGCTTCACCAGCAAGAACCAAATCGAAGAGTATGGCATTGACCGGTTCAACGAGCTGTGCCGCAAATCGGTCTTTGCCTACATCCAGGATTGGGAGAAACTAACCGACCGCATCGCTTTCTGGGTGGACCTGGAAGATGCCTACGTCACCTATACCAACGACTACATCGAGTCGGTCTGGTGGATTTTGAAAAACTTCTGGGACAAGGGCCTGCTCTACCAGGGCTACAAAGTCGTGCCTTATTGCCCGCGCTGCGGCACGCCACTTTCGGATCACGAAGTGGCGCTCGGATACGAAGACACCACCGACCCCTCGGTCTTCGTGCGCCTACCGCTGGTTGAGACGCCCGGCACTTCGCTTTTAGTCTGGACGACCACGCCCTGGACGCTGCCCGGCAACGTGGCCGTGGCCGCTCACCCGGATGTTGAGTATGTCACCGTCGAGCGTAATCTACCCGAGGGCGGCAGCGAGCGTCTCATCCTGGCGAAGCTATTGCTTGAGAAGGTTTTCCCCGGCGAAGAGGTCAAGGTTGTGGATACATTCAAGGGGAAAAAGCTCAAGGGCAAGCACTACCAACCGCTGTTCACCTTTATGCCGCCGGACAAACCCGCTCATTACGTCGTAATGGGCGATTTCGTTACCACCGAAGACGGCACGGGCCTTGTCCACATGGCTCCCGCCTTCGGCGCGGAGGATATGGCTGCGGCGATGGAATTCGACCTGCCGGTGCTGATGACCGTCGCGCCGGATGGCGCATTCCTGCCCGAGGTCACGCCCTGGCGCGGCATGTTCGTCAAGGATACGGATCCACTCATCATCCAGGATTTGCAGGCGCGCGGCCTGTTGTTGAAATCCGAGTTGTACACGCACGCCTATCCCTTCTGTTGGCGCTGCCATACCCCGCTGCTGTATTACGCACGCGGCACGTGGTACATCCGTACCAGCCAGTTCAGGGACAGGCTGGTGGCCCTCAACCAGACCATCAATTGGGTGCCGGAGCACATCAAGGACGGCCGTTTTGGCAACTGGCTGGAAAACAACGTGGATTGGGCGCTGGGCCGCGAGCGTTACTGGGGCACGCCGCTGCCGGTCTGGGAGTGCGCGGATTGCAAGAATCAGGACGCAGTCGGCTCGCGCCGCGAACTCTCCGAAAAGGCTGGCCGCGACCTCTCGGACCTCGAACTGCACCGCCCGTACGTGGACGACGTCCATTGGAACTGCCCGAAGTGCGGCGGCCGGATGCAGCGCGTCCCCGAACTGATTGACTGCTGGTTCGACTCAGGCTCGATGCCTGCCGCGCAGTGGCATTACCCATTCGAGAACGAGGATAAGTTCAAAGAACAATTCCCCGCCGATTTTATTTGCGAGGCTGTGGATCAGACGCGCGGCTGGTTCTACTCGCTCCATGCCATCAGCACCTTGTTGTTCGACAGTGTGGCCTACCGAAACGTCATCTGCCTGGGCCATATCCAGGATGCTGAAGGGAGTAAAATGTCCAAATCCCTGGGCAATATCGTCGAACCGTGGGATGTGCTTCGGGTTCATGGCGCGGATGCCTTGCGCTGGTATCTTTATACGGCCACACCGCCCGGCAACGAACGCCGCTTCTCTGGTAACCTGGTCGGCGATGTGGTGCGCAACTTCACGCTCACGCTGTGGAACGTGTATTCGTTTTTCGTGATTTATGCGAATCTGGATAAGCCCGATCTTACGAAGAAGGTCAGGCCGACCAACGATCTCGACAAATGGCTGCTCTCCTCGCTGAATGCCCTAGTCCGTGATGTGACGCATGCCTACGAGACGTACGACGTTCCCGGCGCGACGCGCCCCATCGAGGCCTTCGTCGAAACGCTCTCGACTTGGTACCTGCGCCGCTCCCGCCGGCGTTTCTGGAAGTCCGAATCAGACACCGACAAACAGGCTGCCTACAGCACGCTTTACACCGCGCTGGTCACGCTGGCGAAATTACTGGCTCCAACCATGCCCTTCCTGGCCGAAGAACTCTACCAGAACCTTGTGCGTTCGGTTGACCCATCTGCACCCGAGTCGGTCCACCTTGCCGAGTGGCCTCTGGTTGACGACGCTCGAATTGACGAATCGCTGAATCGCGACATGGCCCTGGTCATGAGAATGGTCTCGCTGGGACATTCCGCTCGCCAGAAGGCCAATCGTAAAGTCCGCCAACCACTGGCCGAGGCCGCTTTCTCAGTTGGCAATGTGGATGAGCGCGGCGCGGTGGAAGCCTACGCCGATTTGATTGCCGACGAACTGAATGTCAGGAAAGTCCGCTTGTTGAATGCCAGCACGGATGCGGTGACTTACGCGGTCAAGCCGCTGCCGAAGCAGCTAGGCCAGAAATACGGCAACAAATTCCCAGCCATCCGTGAGGCGATTTTGAAGATGGATGCCGAGTCGGTAGCAAACACCTTGCTGGCTGGTCAGCCGCTCACGGTGAAGTCGGCGGGCGAAACCTTCGACATTCTGGGTGAAGAGGTCGAAGTCCACGCGGACGCCAAGGCCGGCTTTGCCGTTGCGAATGACGGCGCGTACCTGGCCGCGCTGGTCACCGAACTGACGCCGGAGTTGGTGCGCGAGGGCCTGGCGCGCGAGTTCGTCCGCCGCGTGCAGGATTTGCGCAAACAGGCCGATCTGGATGTAGCCGATCGCATAAAGTTATTCGTTGTCGCCACGCCCGGCTTGAAGAAGGCGATCAAAGCCAACCAGGAATACATCACCGCCGAGACGCTGACGGTGGAATTGAGTTTCTCGGAACCAGGCCCCGGGTCCGTTAGCATGGCGGATAAGTTCGACGGGGAAAAGGTAACGGTCGGGCTGGTCAAAGTTTAGTCATTTTAGTCAGGAGACAGTCGCCCTCAAGGTGGCTGTCTCCTTGTTAGGCTATTCTTATCCCGCTTGCCAAGTGACTACGCGCGTGCTATATTCAATGCTGTATTTTGCGCGTGTTATTTGGTAGCTCTTGCAGAAAAATACATGCTCAACACCATCAAAGACCTGATCATCGGTTCTCCCCTGCCCACCCGGCAACTGGCGGATAAGCGCCTGAACAAGATCCGCGCCCTGGCGGCTTTCTCTCCAGACGCCCTCTCTTCGATTGCTTATGCCAACCAGGAAATTTTCCTCGGCCTGGTCGTGGCGGGCAGCGCGGGATTGTCGCTTTCGTGGCCGATTGGACTGGCGATCACGGGGCTGTTGCTGCTGGTCGCTCTCTCTTATTTCCAGACTGTCCATGGTTATCCAACGGGCGGTGGATCGTATACCGTGGCCCGTGAGAATCTGGGCACACTGCCTGGCCTGATCGCAGCGTCTGCATTGACGGTGGATTATCTTTTGAATGTCGCGGTGAGCGTGACGGCCGGTATTGCGGCCATTGCCTCAGCATTCCCCGTTTTATGGCATTATCGCGTTGCGCTTTCGCTTGGGCTTCTACTTATCATCACCATTATCAACTTGCGAGGTTTGCGCGAGACGGGCACCCTGATGGCAATCCCTGTTTACCTGTTTCTTTTCACCTATATTCCTATGTTGGCTTATGGGGTAATCCGTGCCGTGATAGACGGGCCGGGGACGCTGGCCGCTGTGGCTCCACCTCCCACTGCACCGTTGACTTTATTCCTTCTTCTGCACACGTTCTCCACCGGCTGCACTGCACTGACCGGTATCGAGGCGATCAGCAATGGGGTGCCTGCCTTCCAGCCGCCGGAGGCCAAAAATGCGGGGCGAACGTTGATTGTCATGGCAGTTTTGATGGGGATTCTATTCATGGGCAGCGTGGGACTGACGCAGTACCTTGCCGTGGTCGCCGGCTCGCAGGAGACCATCCTCTCGGCGCTGGCGCGGCGACTTTTGGGCAGCGGGCCGGCTTACTTGCTGATCCAATCCTGCACGATGCTTATTCTGGTCGTTGCGGCCAATACCAGTTTCGCGGGCTTTCCTCGTTTGGCGGCCATCCTGGCGGGAGATGGTTTCCTGCCCCGGCAGTTGACCGGTTTGGGGGACCGACTGGTGTTTACCAATGGCATCTTGATTCTCGCCGTAGCTGGCGGGGCGCTCATCTTTGCATTCAATGGGGATACTCATGCCCTGATCCCCTTGTTTGCCATCGGTGCGTTCCTGGCCTTTACGTTCTCGCAGGCTGGTATGGTTGTCCATTGGTGGCGTGAGCGAGGAAAAGGATGGTGGTTGAAATCCATCGTCAATGGCGTTGGCGCGCTGGCGACCACGATAACAGTGATCGTTGTGGTCATCAGTAAATTCATCGAAGGGGCTTGGATCACGGTTTTAGTCATCCCGATCATTGTGGCCGTCTTTCTTCGTGTTCGTACCCATTACAAGGAAGTCGCCCGCCAGCTATCCATGGACGGCTTGCCGCCCTCGCTCAAGCCGATTCCAGTCCCGCGCATCGTCGTCCCGATCTCCGGCGTCCACCGCGGCATTGTGGACGCGATCAACTTCGCCCGTTCGATCTCGGATAACGTGACCGCCGTGTACGTAGAGCTGGAGCCAGGGGCTGGGGAAAGCGTCCGCCAAAAGCTGGCAGAGTGGTGGCCGGACCTGAACCTGACCATCGTCCCCTCGCCGTATCGCTCGGTCATCGCGCCGTTGTTAGACTTTCTCGACGAGACCGACCGGCTGCACAATGACGGGCAGTTGGCCGCGTTGGTCTTGCCGGAATTCATCCCGGCCAAATGGTGGCAGACCCTTTTACACAACCAGACTGCTTGGCTGATCAAAGCTGCCCTCCTTTACCGGCGGCGATTTTCCGATTTCCCACGCGTGATCATTGACATCCCTTATCACCTTCGCCGGTGATCGAGTTGTCGCCCCACTTTTTCTCGGAAAATACCTAGGTTGCGTCCAATGAAAGGAAAAACATGAATATATATTCTCCCGATCAGCTTTTTGCAATTCTTGGGTGGCTGGGGGTGTCAGTCTGCTGTGGGCTGCCACTCCTGCTCTTTGCTGCCATCCTGTTCTTCACCGCCCGAAAACGCGGGCAGACCGGCTCGGCCGTCAAATCGTTGAGAACAACGACAGTCGCTGCGCTTCATCCGGGCGCGAAGCTGGCACGCCTCCATGGACGGATCGCCTCACCTCCCAGCGCAATTGACGGCCCTGCAGATGCCGCGCTGGTCTATCTCCGCCTGAAGGTGGAGATCTACGATAGCGATTCGGATGATTCCGGCTGGAAGGGGTTGACAGACAAAGCTCGCGGCGTCCCGTTCCAATTGGACGATGGCTCCGGCGCCGTATGGGTCAACCCGGATGGATTGGACAAACAACTGCTCGGCAATGGCATTGTCCCCAACGATGATCAAATCCAGGCAGCCTGCACCCTGCTTGGCATTTCTCCTGATATGCTGCGCGGCCAGTTGCGTTTCTGGTTGTGGGAGTTACGCGCCGGGCAGGCCGTTACGGTGGTCGGCGCACCGGTTCAAGGGCCGAATGGCCTGACCCTCGTCAAGGCGTCCGGCCAGCCGTTCATTGTCAGCCCGCTGGCCGGTGCGGCGGTAGAAAGCGCCATCTCGACCCAGACCAAGACCGCCTCGGTCTGGACGTTCGTGCTTGGCATCCCTGGCTTGCTGGCTTTGTGCTGCGGCTTGGGCGGCGCAGCATTTGCGCTCATAAAGATGCTCTCTGCCAGGTAGAACGCCGATGAAGGATCTTGAGTTTCAGCCTCTTACCCTCGAACGTTGGGCTGATTTCGAACGCCTCTTCGGTCCACGCGGCGCCTGCGCTGGCTGCTGGTGCATGTACTGGAAACTGCCGCGCAAGGAATTCAATGCCGGACAGGGCGAAGGCAATCGTCTCGCCCAGAAATCCATCCTCGCTTCTGGCCGGACCCCGGGCCTGCTCGCCTACGTGGACGGCGCTCCGGCTGGCTGGTGCGCGGTCGAGCCGCGCCAGGCTTACTCCAGTCTGGCGCGTTCGCGCATCCTCGCGCCGGTGGACGAGACTCCGGTCTGGTCGGTGACCTGCTTCTTCGTGGACAGGCGTTACCGCCGCCAGGGGATGACAATCGCTTTACTCCGTGCTGTTGTGGAATACGTCAAAACGCAAGGCGGCAAGGTTGTAGAAGGTTATCCCACTGAGCCAAAGCAGGCGAAAGCGCCGCCGGTCTTTATTTACACGGGAACGGCTTCGGCATTCCGTCAGGCTGGATTTATCGAGGTGGCGCGCCGCTCGGAGACCAGGCCGATCATGCGCTACTATATCCACTAACAGTTCGGCCTGGGTCTCAGACCCAGGCCGAGCTAGATGGGGGCTATATCAAATCATCCACCAGTTTCATTGGCAGCACCGCCGCGCCGACGATGCCCGGCCCGGTGTGCACGCCCAGCACCGGGGAGATGCGCAAGATTTCCAGTTTCTTGACATTCAACCGTTCGCCCAGCGACTTCGCCAGCGCATCCGCGCCCTCGGCGAAACGCCCGTGCAGGACGGTGGCCCACAGCGGGACTGAGCCGTACATTTCAGCCAGGTGGTCTGTGATGGTCGTCAGGCTCTGTGCAATGGTGCGGCTCTTGGCAACCGTGCTGTATTTGCCGTCGGCCCGCTCGACGCGGATGACCGGCTTGAGCTTCAGGGCGGAGCCGAGCAGTGCCTGCACGCGGCCGATCCGCCCGCCGCGCGCCAGGTATTCCAATGTCTCCAGGGTGTAGATCACTTCGGTGTTCTCGCGGATCTGGGATAATCGCTCGATGATTGCTTTCACGCTCCAGCCGGCTTTGGCAGCCCAGGCAGCCGCTAGCACCTGGAAGCGCTCGCCGCCGGAGAGGGTCATCGTGTCCACCACGGTGACCTCGGCTTCTTTGACCTGCTCGCCGCCCATGCGCGCCGAGTTGAACGTCCCGCTCAGGCCGGAGGAAATGTGCAGGGAGAGGATCTGTTTGCTGGTCTCGGCCAGCTTGCGGTAGATGCTGGCGAAGATGCCCTCGGAGGGCAGGGCTGTGGTCGGGATGGCCGGCCGCATGGCTTCCAGCCGGTTGTAGAATTGATCCGGCGTCAGATCGGCGGAGTTGACTTCGCCCTCAGGGAATTGAATGTAGAGCGGCGCCTGGGTGATATCGAGCGCCTCTAGTTCTTCTGCGGGCAGGTCCGCCGCGCAGTCGGTCACGATTTTCATGGAATCTCTCTTTCTTGAGATAAGGTGAATTTTGCTGATTATACTTGGAAATGATGTCCATACGAGGGTGTTTCAGGAATTTCTAATGCGGCTTTTATGTCATGAGACCAGAATCGGGTACAATGTGAAGTAAGCTGGAATAGGAGAATTCATTGAAGCGTTATCTGCGTGATTATGGGTTATTGCTGGGGGGGGCGGGCATCGTCATCTTCCTTGACCAGTGGACGAAGGCTCTGGTTCGCAACAGTCTGCCACTCGGCGGCACCTGGATGCCTTGGGACTGGCTGCGGCCTTACGCGCGCATCGTCCACTGGTACAACACTGGCGCGGCCTTCGGACTGTTCCAGAATGGCGCGTTGGTTTTCACCATCCTGGCGATCATCGTCGCCGGGTTGATCCTGTATTATTTCCCGCGCACCTCGCCCAGCGATTGGACTCTGCGTATGGCGATGGGGTTGCAGTTGGGCGGCGCGCTCGGTAATCTGGTTGACCGCCTGACGAGGGGCGGCCAGGTGACCGATTTTATCTCCATTGGCTCTTTTCCGGTGTTCAACGCGGCCGATGCCAGCATCACCGTTGGCGTCGCGGTGCTGCTGTTCGGGGCTTGGTTGAAGGAGAAAAAGGATAAAAGTGCAGAGGAGCAGGGGAACAAGGGGGCGGAGGAGCAGGGGGGCAGAGGGGCAGAGGAGCCAGTGAGCAGAGGTGAGTGATCGGGTTTTTTCTTTCTACTTCGATAGGGACAAAGAAGAACGGCTGGATATTTACCTGACCGCCTGCCTGCCGGAATTTTCACGTTCGCGGCTGCAAGGCTTGATAAAGGACGGTTTTGTGAGGGTGGATGGTGCGGCTGCGACGAAGCCGAGCCGGTCCCTAGGCCTGGGTGCGGCGGTCGAGGTGCGCATCCCACCGCCTACGCCTAGCAGACTGGTCGGCGAGGCCATCCCGCTCGACATCCTCTTCGAAAACGATGATCTGCTCGTGGTGAACAAACCGGCCGGCATGGTCGTCCACCCATCGCCCGGCCATGAGGCCGGCACGCTCGTCCATGCGGTTCTGGGACATGTTCCAAGCCTCGAGGGGATCGGTGGTGAGGAACGTCCGGGCGTAGTGCATCGTCTGGACAAAGACACCTCCGGTCTGATCCTGCTGGCGAAGAACGAACGGGCGCACCGCTGGTTACAAGACCAGTTCCGCCTGCGCAAGGTCGAGAAGACCTACCTGGCGCTGGTGGACGGCGCGCCGCCAACCCCGGCCGGCCGCGTCGAAGCGCCGGTTGGCCGCGACCCCGCCCATCGCAAGAAGATGGCAGTCCTGCCGTCGGGCAAGGGCCGGGACGCCGCCAGCGAGTACCGTACGCTGGAGTGTTTCAAGGCCCACACGCTGCTGGAAGTCCATCCGCTCACCGGGCGGACGCACCAGATCAGGCTGCACCTGGCCTTCCTGGGCTGTCCCATCGTGGGGGATAGGGTATATGGGCGTAAGAAGCTGTCGTTGGAAATAAGCAGGCATTTTTTACACGCCTTCAGGCTGCGGATACTATTACCTGGCGAGAAAGAACCTCGCACCTTTGAAGCGCAATTGCCAAAAGCATTGCTCGAGGTTATTGAGGAAGTGAGGAATAACAAGGAAGAATTATAAAGTCAATTAGATCTTACTATTGCGAGGTAATTCCTATGGATTTCATAGACCTACGTTCCGACACCGTCACCCACCCCACGCCCGCCATGCGCGAGGCGATGGCGAAAGCCGAAGTCGGCGATGACGTCTACGGCGAAGACCCAACCGTCAACCGACTGCAAGAAATGGCCGCCGCGATTATGAGGCAGGAGGCCGGGCTGTTCGTCGCCTCGGGGACGATGGGCAACCTGGCGGCCATCCTGGCTCACTGCGGGCGCGGCGATGAAGCCATCCTGGGGGATAAGTCGCACACCTTTTATTTCGAAGCCGGTGGGATTTCGGTATTGGGCGGCGTGCCTTCGTATCAACTGCCCAATCAGCCGGATGGTTCGCTGGCAATCGAGGATATCCAGTCTGCCCTGCGCGACCCAAGCGATCCCCATTATCCGTTCTCGCGCCTGGTCGCGTTGGAAAACACACACAACCGCTGCGGTGGCACCTTCCAGACGCCCGAATATACGCGCCAATTATGCGATTTTGCCCACACACACGGGCTGGTCGTCCACTTGGACGGAGCGCGGATTTTCAATGCTGCGGCGGCGCAAGGGATCGCCGCGAAAGAACTAACCGCGCCGGTCGATTCGGTCACGTTTTGCCTGAGCAAGGGATTGTGCGCGCCGGTCGGTTCGGTGCTGTGCGGGTCAAAGGCATTTATCGCCAAGGCGCATCGCATCCGCAAGATGCTGGGCGGTGGGATGCGCCAGGCCGGCATCCTGGCTGCGGCTGGGATTGTCGCCCTGGAGACGATGATCGAGCGGCTGGCGGAGGATCATGCCCGGGCCAGGAAACTGGCCGATGGGCTGAAGCAGGTAGCCGGTCTGGTGGTGGATGCGGGTTCTCCGGCGACTAACATGGTGTTCCTGACGCTTGCGGATGAGGTTCCGCTTGAAGGGTTACAGGTCGAGGAGAAAATGAAGGCGAATGGCGTCCTCATCTGCGCCATCCGCGAGCGGCGCTTCCGCCTGGTGACACATTACTGGATTGACGACGCGGGTGTGGAAAAGGCCGTCGCCGCGTTCCGCCAGGTTTTGCATTAAGCGTTAAGTGTAACGAGTTGAGATATAATTCACATGGTGATTTAGTTTATCGTTTTGGAGACGTGACATGCAGGTATCGCTGGGACAAATTGACCATTTAGCGGGGGTGATCCGTTCACGAGGGGAACAACAGCCGCGCATTGGAATTATCCTGGGATCCGGGCTGGGACGATTGGCAGATGCGGTGAACAAAGCCAGCCTCATCCCTTATCAAGAGCTGCCCGACTGGCCGACCTCTACGATCGTCGGACACGCCGGCCGGTTGGTGATCGGCGAGCTGGAGAGCCAGGCCGTACTCGTCATGCAAGGTCGGGTGCATTATTACGAGGGCTACAGCATGGCGCAGGTGACGCTGCCGGTGCGCGTGATGCAGCGTCTGGGCATTGAAATCCTGGTCGTGACCAACGCGGCCGGCGCCATCAATCCGGATTATCTGCCAGGTGACGTGATGCTGATCACCGACCACATCAACCTGACCGGCATGGCGGGACTGAACCCGTTGATCGGGCCGAACCTGGACGAGTTCGGGCCGCGCTTTCCAGACATGAGCCAGGCCTACGACCGGGAACTGTCTGCCCTGGCGCGCAAGGCTGCTGCGGAAAGCGGCATTCTACTGCACGAGGGCGTTTACGTTGGCTTGAGCGGACCATCCTTCGAGACGCCGGCCGACTTGCGTTTCCTGCGCGTTGCGGGTGCGGACGCGGTCGGCATGTCCACAGTGCCGGAAGTGACGGTGGCGTGTCACGGCGGGACGCGCGTGCTGGGCTTTTCAGGGATCAGCAATAAAGCCAACCTGAACGGCAACACGGCCACCTCCCACGAAGAGGTGCTGGCAGCCGGTCAGGTGCTTACCCCCAAAATCGAAACCATTCTGCGCGGCGTGCTGCGCCAACTCTAACCGGGCAGCATGGAAGCGATCCTTCGTTTTTTCGTGATATACGCGCCGCTGGTTTATTTGCTGCTGGCAGTCGGGTTGTTGTTGGTGCTCCGCAGCCTTTTGCATTCCCTGAAGGAGGGTCATGATTCGGTCTTTGGCCTCGAACGCGAGATGGCCCAGCGCCGGACGAACCAGGCGGTCGCTGTCCTGGTGATCATCTTGTTGATGGGATTGGGCGAGCTTGTGCTTTCGTCGTTCCTCGCGCCGGGCCTACCGGCCTCATCCGTGCTGACCACGCCGACGCTCAATCTGCTGTCTATCCCGACCAATACCCTCTCGCCCGAACTCATGGCTACTATAAGCGCAGAGACTCCCCTCGCTACCCCAGGCGTAGAAGCCAGCGGTTGCATCCCTGGGCAGATCATGCTGACTTTCCCGCAGCCAGCCTCCGAGGTCAGCGGGCAGATTACCCTGACCGGAACGGCTGATATTCCTAATTTTGGCTTTTATAAATACGAAGTGGCTCCCCTGGGCAGCGACAGTTGGTCCACGATCCAGGCCGGGCGGGAGGTCGTCGTGGATGGGAATTTAGGTTTGTGGGATACCACAGAGCTGCCCCCGGGTGACTATATGCTGCGCCTGGTCGTGACCGACAATCAGGGTCAGGCCTTGCCTCCCTGCGTGGTGCCAGTGCGGGTGGTGGGTCAATAAGGCGGTATTATGCCCGAAGTCCGCATTCGCCCCGCTGTAGCCACCGATTTACCCGTGCTGATGGCATTCAACCATTCCTGCACGAGCGAATATGTTTGGCAGATGGATGTACAGCGAGAAGAGGGACAGACCGGCGCGATCTTTCGCGAGATACGCCTGCCGCGTGCGGTCGTCGTGCAATACCCGCGCCCGGTCGAGACGCTGGCAGACGAATGGAGCCGCCGTACCACGATGCTGGTGGCCGTCTTGGAAGAGGTACAGGTCGGTTACCTGCGCCTGACGGACAAGGTCATCCCGCAGTCTGCCTGGATCACCGACCTGGCAATTACACCGGCTGCTCGTCGCAAGGGGATCGCGACCGCGTTAATCCTGGCGGCTCAGGCTTGGGCTGTGCAGCGCAAGAACCGGCGGGCAGTTATGGAGATGGCCTCCAAGAACTGCGCCGCGATCCGCCTGGCGCAAAAATTGGGCTACGAGTTCTGCGGGTATAATGACCACTATTACTTGAACCAGGATATTGCCTTGTTCTTCGGACGAGCTTTGAAATAGAAAAGCTTCTAATTAGATGGGAGGGAGGTTGCAAACGGGCTTCGCCCATTTGTATTCCTCGACTCCCCCCCCTTATTGAGATGGGCGATTAAAAGTCTGTTGGGAAGGTTGGAATGCTTAGCGGTTGGATATCTGAAGTTCTGACGGGGATTGTAACGGTCAACCAAATCCTTACGGCCGGTATTGCCATCACGGCCTTTTCCCTGTTTTTCTACTCGTTGTCCTTCAACTTGCGCGATCGCGTGGCGCGCTCTTTCGCCCTGATCTTGTTGTGCGTGGTGGTCGTTTTTACCTCCGAAGCGCTGGAAAGCTCATCGGTGGCGCCCCAGATCATTGACCTGCTCCTGCGCCTGGAATGGTTGGGGATCATCTTCCTGCCGCCGACTTATCTCCAATTCTCGGATGCACTGTTGGTGACTACCGGTCGCCCCTCACGTGGGCTCCGTCATCTGGCCATCCGGTTCACTTATATCATTTCCACCTCTTTCCTGATCCTGCTGGCTTATGGATACCTGCTTGGCCCGATGGTGACCGACAGCCAGCCCGCCCCGCATCTTCAGCGCACGCTGTGGACGGAGGTGTTCACCGCCTATTACGGCGGGACGATGGTCTGGGCCTGGATCAACTTCGGGCGCGCCTACCGGCGCACGCTGACCCGTTCCGGCCGCCGCCGGATGCTCTATCTGCTGGCCGGGGCCACTGCACCAGCGCTCGGCTCGTTCCCTTACCTGCTCTACGGCTCCAGTCTGGCGGGGCAGCATCCCTTTCTCTTTTGGGGAATGGCGATGTTCAGCAATATCCTGGTCGCCGGGTTGATCATTATCATGGCTTACGCGGTGGCTTTCTTTGGAGTTTCGTGGCCGGATCGGGTGGTGCGCAGCCGCCTCTTCAAGTGGATCATGCGCGGACCGGTCACGGCTTCGGTCGCACTGGGCGTGATGACGGTCGTCCGCCGCATCGGCGAGATATTCGGGGTGGTCTATTCGGGGGCGGTGCCGACTGCCATGGTGGTCTCTGTGCTACTCATGGAGCATACTATTACGATGGTCGCGCCGATCTGGGAACGCTGGATTTTCTTCGGCGCGGACCGCGCCGACCTTACCCTGTTGCAAAGCCTCGAAGAGCGGTTGATCACCCAGGGCGACCTGCGCCAATTCCTCGAGGCGATCCTGGCCGCCGTGCGGGATCATCTCCAATCTCCATCGGCCTTCGTCGCTGCGCTCGATGGCAGCGATCTTTCCTTGATCGTCACAACTGGTAGTTCGCCCCTGCAAAAGGAGGCCAATCTTTCCGAGGCCTTGCAGCTCGTCAATGGTGGGGGGAATGGCCACGAGGAATATATCTGGGGAGATTACTGGCTCTTCCCGCTTCATTATGAACCTGCAACGGACGAAGGCCAGCTGGTTTTGCTGGGTTTGCTTGGCGTCGCACGTCTGCCGGATCAGGTGCTGGTCAGGGAACAGCGCCAGTCCCTGCTGCTTTTGATCCAGCGCGCTGCCCAGGCATTGCAGGATCGGCGTTTACAGCAGGGTGTGTTTCGCTCGTTGGAGGAGCTGAAGCCGCAGGTGGACATGATCCAGCGCTGGCGTGCGGTGGGTCGCTATGACAGTAAGGCCAGCCTGCTGGCCGATACTCTCCCGCCCGAATCCGATTTGGCGAACTGGGTAAAAGATGCCCTGACCCATTACTGGGGCGGCCCTAAGCTAACCCAAAGCCCACTCTTGCAACTCGAAATCGTCCGGCAGGCTTTCGATGAACACAACGACAGCCCGGCCAACGTATTGCGTGCCATCCTGCGCCAGGCGGTGGACAGCGTCCGCCCGAAGGGTGAGCGGCACTTTACCGCTGAGTGGATCTTGTATAACATCCTGGAAATGAAGTTCATCGAAGGCCGCAAGGTGCGGGAAGTGGCGACGCGGCTGGCGATGTCGGAGGCGGACTTGTATCGCAAGCAGCGCGTCGCGGTCGAAGAGGTGGCGCGCGTCATCCTCGAAATGGAACACCAGATGCACGTCCGCTTGAACGGGAAGGAGGTCGGAGGAGATTAATGGTACACAATCATTTTGCAGAAAAAGAATTAGCCCTTCATGACGAAGGCTGGTGGGCTTCGCTGCTGGCTGAGGAGGAGAGCCGGATGGGGGCGGTGGCCGTGCGCCCGCCCAGGTTCGAGGAGCGCAGTAAAATCCTTGCGAATTGGGAGCAGGCCAAGGCGCTTTATCGTCAGGATCAGATCGTGACCCTGACCGTAACAGAGTATAACCGGGGCGGCTTACTGGTCGAGGGGGAGGGACTGCATGGCTTCATCCCATGCTCGCACCTGGTGGATATGCCCGCTCAAGTGGACGAAAAAGGCCGCGAAGAATGCCTGTCTGGGTACGTGGGGAGGAAGTTGCGTTTAAAGGTGATCGAATGCGTACCCGAGGAGGGCCGCATTGTATTCTCGGAACGGGCGGCTCGGGCCGAGGCCGGAAAACGGACGCAACTATTCAATTCCTTGCAGGTCGGACAGCGCGTCAGCGGCGAGGTGACCAACGTCACCGACTTCGGCGCATTTGTCGACCTTGGCGGCCTGGAGGGGTTGATCCACATCTCCGAGCTTTCCTGGGGACGTGTCAGTCATCCCGGCCAGGTATTAAATGTCGGCCAGCGCGTGGAGGTGCTGGTGCAGGAGGTCTCGCTGGATCGCTGCCGCGTGGCGCTCAGCCTTAAGCGGCTGTGCCCCAATCCTTGGGAGACGGCTGAGGCGCGCTATTCCATCAACCAGGTCGTTCCAGCCGTCATCACCATGTTGGTGCCATTCGGCGCCTTTGCCCGCCTCGAAGAGGGGCTAGAGGGATTGATCCATACTTCGGAAATCCCAATCCCTCCCAACGTAGCGCTGAGGGATGTCCTGACGCCCGGCCAGGATGTGCAGGTACGCATCCTGCAAGTGGAGATCGCCCGGCAGCGGCTCAGCCTCAGCTTGAAGGTGGATGTAGAATAGATCATGCCGCCTCGAACTTCCCGCTCCGCGAAACTGTCTCCTCAAGCCGCTCTTCCAGAAAATCCTCCGCCAGCGGATTGGATTGACCGCCTGGCTCGTTTCCAGGCTCATTTTGGCCGCTTTGCCTGGGATGTTCTCGGCATCCTGTCGCTGGCCCTGGCCTTGATGGTCTTCCTGGGATTGTTGGGCATCTCGGCTGGCAGACTACTCTCCCTGGTGGTCGGCCTGCTCAAGCTCTGGTTTGGCTGGGGCAGCCTCTTGGTCATCGCCGCGGCCTGCCTGGGCGGCTTACTGGCCTTCCGCCGCAGCCGCGGTCCGCTGAAATTGAACTGGGGGCAAGTCGTCGCCGTCGAGCTGGCAGCCTTCCTGACCCTGGCCGCGCTTTCGGTGGTCAGCGGTAATTCCCTGCCCCAAGCCGAGAATGGCTGGTGGGGCGGGCGGGTCGGCTGGGGACTTTCCATGCTGCTGGCAAAATACATTGGGCCGGTCTGGGGCGGCCTCGTCGTTTTCCTGCTTTGGGGACTGGCCTTGACGACCGCTTTCGGCCTCTGGCGGCGGTTCGAGGCGATCCTGCTCAAACTGGCTGGCGAGCCGCCCGTCTCGGACCTGGCACCTGCCGCGCCGGACGGGGCAGTTATCCCGGCCTCGGCCGGGTCAGCCCCCCCGTCCCAGGAGCGAGCCAAAAAGTCCGGTGGGCGTTTGCCGCAGCAGTTCCGCAAGTCATTCAAGGTTTCCGAACAACCCGATGACCGCCCGGCCGAACCGCTACCGCGCGGTGAACGCCTGCCGCCGCTGAACCTGCTGGTCAGCGAGCAGAACGTCCGCGCCGATGAGCGCAACATCAACCAGACCGCAGGCTTAATCGAAAAGACCCTGGCCGACTTCGGCATCCCGGCGCGGGTGGTGGGCTTCCGTATCGGACCGACCGTGACCCAGTTCGCCATCGAGCCGGGCTTCATCGAGAAGGGCGACGCGGAGAACGGTGATCCGAACCGGCAGAAGGTGCGCGTGGCGCAGATCGCCAATCTCTCGCGCGACCTGGCCCTGGCCCTCTCGGCGGAACGCCTGCGCATCGAAGCGCCGGTGCCGGGGCGTTCTTACGTCGGCATCGAAGTCCCTAATCTGCGGGCCATAACCGTGCGCCTGCGCCCCATCCTGGAGAGCGAGGCATTCTACCAAGTAGGTGCTGCGCACAAGGTTGGCTCGCCGCTTGCCATTGCCCTGGGGCGGGACGTTTCCGGCCAGCCGGTGGTCGCAGACCTGGCAAAGATGCCGCACCTGTTGATCGCCGGGACGACCGGCTCTGGCAAGTCGGTCTGCA
>Ga0315293_10002050_pt1 | contig 19459 bp, 16 predicted proteins | sample YL17G13_20_MG_FD_203071 | JGI IMG/M metagenome (GOLD analysis project Ga0315293, IMG submission 203071) | Sediment microbial communities from Yellowstone Lake, YNP, Wyoming, USA - YL17G13_20 | ecosystem: Environmental > Aquatic > Freshwater > Lake > Sediment | place: USA: Wyoming | collected... | reverse complement strand
GTGTGTGCGGACATAGCCTTCGGGCTAAGGGCACGGATAGAAGGATGGTCCACAAGACCTAAAGAGAAGGCAAGAGAAGAAAGGAGAAGAAAATAGAAAAAACCCCTTGCATCACATCATCATAGAAGGGAATTCTTTTTTTCGCGCGAGTGGAATCGCCAGTTTAGGGCTCAAATTTGACCCTCCCCGTCATGAAATCATGATATTCCCAGCCACAGACAGGTGTCAAGAACTCCAAGTCTGGCGGGCCGAAACTCTGGCGGGCGGATTGTCGGTTATGTCGTTGATTTACCCGTATCAACAGGGGAAATTGAATGGCGTGCCTGAGAGGATTCGAACCTCCGACCTTCTGATTCGTAGTCAGACGCTCTGTATACAGAGATAGACCCCTCCCCGTGTCACAACCGTGTAACAAATAGTGATGAAAAGCGCCTAATTGTGATTAAGGCTGATAATACCGAAAACACGATTTTCCCCTGGAAAGGAGGATTTCCAGGGGGCCGTCAGAACCCGGCTCTTTGGATTCGAAGTCCACCGCTCTATCCTATCTCAAACGAGGCAAGCCGGTGCCAAATTAGTGCCAAGTTGTTTGCAAAAATAATGCAAACCAACGAGTCATTTCGAGAAATACTGGTCAATAACAAGCACTAACGGGAAAAGGCAAATTTCACAAAACAAAAGACTTAACAAGCTAAGCCATTGATTTTTATCGAGTTGGCCCCACTCCCCTATTCGAGCGCTGAGTTATGCCCGCTCGTCGGATCGACCTTACTGATCAGACCCGTGTCGGAGAGGATTATTTTATAGTTTATCGGTCCCCTTTTCAACTGCGCCCAAAGCCCGGCCAGCCGCTTTCTGGCGTCCTCGACCTCGCTCAGGCCTGGGTCGGCGTCTTTCTAGAAGTCGAGGAATTTCTGGTATTGCTTTAAGCCATAGCTTTATATTGGAAGCATCATTTCAATTCTTTGTCAAAATTATCAACCAGCCATACATCCGAGTGACTTTTGCTTATTGGATAAACAAAATGATTGCCATTCGGTGTTATTGCCATCGAGTAAACCAACGCAAAAATATTATATTGTTCTTGAAAGTAAGGCTCAGTGAGTAACGACTTCACCTGGGTTCCATCTAACGAAATCATGAGCATCTCGATTTTCCCGGACAATTCCTGTAAAGCATAGATCCACTTTCCATCGGATGTCCATTCCAGTGGGCGCAAATCTTCTTCTCTTAATTCTTCTTTTAATAACACTCGAGAGGAATCTTCAAGAGAAATGATCCAAAGACCTCTAGGGGGAAAATCGCCAAATACAGCAATTTTTTTCCCATCAGGCGAATATCGGGGAATGTTCACTTGACCATATTCCGCTTTTACAAGAAGGTTCTCCTCTTCTGTCACTGGATTGAGAATATTAAATTGCTTAATTTCAGAACTTGTTTCATAAATTATATTTGGTCCTGGCGCCCAAGCAATCTCTCCATAACCGGAATTGCTTTTAGAAAACTGATAAGGTGTTCCGCCCTGAGCACTGATTTTCCAGACCTTGGGGCTTCCCCCATAGATTGATCCAAAAGCAATCTCCTTTCCATCTGGAGACCAAGCGGGATACCAACTCTTAGAATCTAAAAAAGTGATCTGTCGAGGTGCGCCTCCTTCTATTGGCACAACATATATATTTGATGTCGCTCCAGCAACTCTACGGAATGCGACTAAACTGCCATCGGGTGAAATCCTGGCATCATCATCATAGTAAGAGCCTCTTGTGATCTGCGTTGTTGTCACCACCTGGTTTTTCCCTGTGCCTTTAACCTCAGCTTGCCATAAATTGGAGTAATAAATTGCACGCGTGTATACCATTTGTCTTCCATCTCTCGTGATTGTGAAGTCACTGCCAGCTTGGAGTCCGCCAAGAACAGGCGAAGCAGGTTTTGTAGCCCTTCCTTCTTCTGATGAGAATGGAATCTTCCAGAGTTCTCCTTGTCTAAGATAATAGATGGCGTCTCCTTTCGGAGACCATTGGGGACAATTAAGCCAGGCTTCATCTTCAACGATCTTAGACTGCTCGCCTCCATCAATTTTAATTATCTGAATAGCGGATCTCCTTTTCTCATCGCGTGCAAGAAAAAGGAGCAAGTTTCCATCAGGAGACCAATCGAGTTCCCCGACATGAGGAAAGGATTCCTTTAAAAATATCGGAGTTGTCTTGCCTGTCGAGACATCTGTAATATTGAAGTGCTTCTTATTTAAATCATAATAAACAATTTGAGAGCCATCGGGCGACAAAGCAAAAGGAGGATTCTGACCCGGCACAGATAACAACTTTCGATGTGCTCCGCCAAGCCGAGGGACCATAAAGATATCAGATCCATATTCAGTGCCATAGGCATAAAAGGAAAGTGCTGAGCTATCCGGCAACCACTGCAAATACTGAAACCACTCACCTTGAGAAATTTCAATAGCCTGACCACCTCCAATATCCTGCACCATGACTCTCTGCTTATCTGGGGGACCGGTAACATAAGCAATAAATTCCCCATCCGGAGAAATCGCTGGCCACGAAGCATCTCCGGTAAAGGTCAGCTGTTTATGGGAAGGGATGATTGGCTGTTTTGAAGGCTGGCTTTTTATCAGAAAAATCAATAGGGCTATCACGGCAGCGACGGCAACAAGGCCTAAAGCCGGAATAAAAAGCTTTCTTAAGCTGAATTTTATGGATATTTCCTTTGGAGTGATAAGCTTTCTTTTTGGAACAACCTTTTCTGTGGATGGCAAGCCTTGCTCTATCATGGTCAGCTCAGTAAGCACCTCTCCTGCTCCCTGATATCTTTTTTCCCTATCCTTCTCCAGGCATTTGAGTATTAAGCGACTTAACTGATCTGGAATCTGGGGATTAAGCCTCTTCGGGTTCTCAGGCTGTTCGCTCTTATGTTTCAAGGCGACGGCAAATCCAGTATCTGCTTCGAATGGCACCCTGCCCGTCACCATCTCATAAAGAATGATGCCCAACGAATAAATATCAGCGCGTTGGTCCGCTTCCTTTCCTTCGACCTGCTCCGGAGACATATACTCAGGCGTGCCGACACTTACCCCCTCGCCGGTTATTCCTTTGGTCTTCAGAGAGCGGGCAATGCCAAAATCCATAACCTTTGCATTGCCCTCCTTGTCCACCATGATATTGCTTGGCTTTAGATCGCGGTGGACGACTCCTATCTTATGCGCTTCTGCCAGGCCCTCACATATTTGCTTGGCTATAGAAATAGATTTGCTGATGGGGAGTTGGCCAAATCGCCTTATCGAGCTCTTAAGATCCTCGCCCGAAACATATTCCATCGTGATGAAATGGACGCCTTCTTCCACCAAGAGTTCATACATCCGGCCTACATTCGGGTGACTGATCTTACGGGCCAGCTTGAGTTCGTTGTGAAACCTCTCAAGCGTCCTTTTTTCTGAAGCAATCTCTGGCCTGATCATTTTGAGGGCCACTTCCTCGTTCAGCTTTTTATCAACAGCTCGATAGATCCGGCCCATTCCACCATGGCCCAATTCCTCAATGATCTGGTAGCGGCCAGCAAAGGTGGATCCTGTGGTCAATTCTTCGCTGGGAGTTTCGAGGGTTTTTGTTTGAGAGATATCGATTTCCCGAGAAGAAGGGAGCGGAGTAGCGCATTTCCCACAATAAAAAGTGTCTTCAGGATTCTCAGAATGACATTTCGGGCACTTGATGGCCACTTCTAATCCCTATGGTTCCTTGGCAAAAGAATAACACCGATGGAAAGGGGAGTCAATGAAGAGAACAAACCCAAAATTGCCATTAGAATAATTTTAGGAACGGGAGGGGCTCCAAAAGAGACGTCCGGAAGGTAATGAACTCTCCAAATCTTCAAAAAGGAAACATTGCCATTCACGATTTTACTCGGTGTTGGCGAAAAGCCGGTATTTTGAGGGGGCTTCTCCTTGATCATCGTCCCTTTTATCTTATTCCCGAAAAAATGGATTGCGCGCAGTTAGGAAAACGCCGCGCAGCCTTCTCGGATCCGAAGAAACAGGCGGAGCTTCTCCCAGGACGCTGCGATCCGTAAGATGAGGCGCCGGCCATGCCGGACTAAGCGGCCGGCGGTCTCGACAAGCTGCCAGCGAAGCGTGGCCACCGTCTTGGGCTTCCACTCCGGATCCATAAACAGAAGCTTCTGAGCTTGAGTCAGGTTATAGGCCAGGACGCCGATCGAGAACCACAGGCCATTGGCCCGAAAGTCGCCGCTCGTCATCTGCTCCATCCCGAACCCGACCTTCAGTTCCTTGATGAAGTTCTCGGCTTGTCCCCTTTGATTATGGAACCGGACCACTTCCTCCGGGCTAAGGTCGTCCCGGTTGGTTGCAATCACATAGTAGCAATAGCCGTTCGGCTCGAAGAGAGGAAGCTGAGGATCGCGCCAGCGCTGGACGACCAGGCGGAAAGGCTCCTGAGCCCTGGCCATCATATGGATGGCCGTTCCCACCTCCCGGTCCGTCTTTTTTCCGTCCCCATCCAAGAGCGGCTTCCAGTCCCTCACAGTCGGTATAACTCCTTTCACACCAGCATCTTGGTCAGCAGTGATGGTAAAACCCAGACCGTTGTTCTCGCACCAGTTCACGACATCCGCCTGATAGAAAGCGCTGTCGGAACGAACCTTTTTTATCTTGGGACAGAGCCGAAGACAACGCTTCAGAAACCTCAAGGCCCCGCTCTGGGCGACGACGTTCCACTGGCGAAACTCATGCGTCAGACAGACCCCGTTTTCTGCCAAGAAGGCCAACATCGGCTGATACCCTTTGACCTTCTTATACGTCCACTCCGCCTCCTTCTTCTCCGCCTCGATGACTGTCGCGTCCACATCCAGCGTGTACTCCGGCGTCGCCGTTCGCTTCCATATCGTCTCGGCCGTCTCTTCCCCGACTTTCCTCATCGCCTCCACTCCGCCCCTCGCTCCCCATCTGGCCAACCAGTCCCCAAACGTCGACAGCGCCGGCATCCGGCCAAGACCAATCAAGGTCCGCAACGTCCTGTCCTCCCGTATCTCCCGCACGTCTTCGATATGTCGGCCGCCGCCTTCCAGCATCAGCAACAACGGTTCAAAATAAGACCAGGCCTCATAACCACGGTTGGAGCCGGGACGAGGGAAATAGTCCTGGACCTTCTGTTCCACCTTTAAAACTCGAAGGACTTCCGCGAATAAAGCCAAACCGCTTCGCGGCGTGATCAGCTCGTCGGTAACTTCAATCTTGAATGGCAGGATGCCTTGCAGTATCATAATGACGCCCTCCTGGTTAAGGTCTCACCCATCAGGTGAGTTTGTTTTTTCATCAAAAACACCTTATACCAGGAGACTTTATCCTTCAATAGATTTTCCTATCGGCATTCTTGGGACAAACGTCTCCCCGTTTGCCCACTGTGGGGACAATATGGGGACAAAATCGCTAAAAATGGCTCAGTTTTGCTAACTCAGGCTAAAAATAAAAGTTCAGAGAAAAGTCAAAAATCAGGGGAAACGAGGGGAATAATCTGGTGGAGCTGACCGGGATCGAACCGGCGACCTCTTGACTGCCAGTCAAGTGGACGAAGCAGACTCCTCCTCGTATTCCGCCCGTCTGGACACGGTGTGGACAAAATCGCTAAAAGTGGCTTTTTCATTTACCCCTCCTCGATTCTGATGAGATAATTAAACCTTAGTTGACAATGGATTTCAACACACGTGTTGGTTATACCAGATGACAGATACCTCTCCGTGTTGCAAATATGTAGCAAGTTCGACTGACTAGCGCTGAAAAAAAGGTATGGTGGCTGAATATCGGGAAGGCTCAAATCCCTGAATATTCAGGGATTATTGATGGCAGCGCCACGGGGATTCGAACCCCGGTCTGATGGCTGAGAACCACCTGTCCTGGGCCTCTAGACGATGGCGCCGTGGTGGCTAAAATACCAGATATACGCCTGGAATGTCAACGATTTCGCCTTGTTTTTGGCTTCCTTGAGTTTTCAGCCTATTTGCCATAGTTTCAGCCAAATCCAGTCTTATTTGGAGCAAATCTGAAACGCGGGGAGAGCTTTGTCTATGTCCCCGCCCTGTCCCCACGGGGAGAGGTCTGCTTTTATATGCCAGGCCAGATAAAGATCAATGCGGAAAAGCTTCTGCCCTTCCATGTCTTTGAGCAAGTCGCCTTGATGACCGCCGAGGAGAGGGCGGAATATTTTTGATCGTCAGACTGAAGTCATCATGAGCCGGGGAGGATGTCTATGGTCTTTCGGTCGGCTTTGGGGTCTTTCAAGGCGATGTTCCGGCTAAAAGCCTCTATGTCTCGTGTCCTCCTCGTGCTTGACTTCGATCATCGGCAGAGAATACAATTTTTTCGTGCAAGGGAGTATGCTTTTAGGATTCAGGGGGGCAGCGATCTCAAGCGATCACAAAAAGCAAAATCCTATATCCCAAAAATTCTATGTTTGTGCGAGAGTGTTGGCGGTATAATCTACGTTTGGCGGCTTAAGGGTGTCGCCAGGCTGAAAAGCTGGTGTTTTCCAGAGAAGGAGGCTCAGGATATGCAAGCAAATCATTCCAGGCAAAGCAAGAACGCTCGTCAAAGCATCATACCGGTGCTTGTGGTCGTGGCGTCTCTGTTGTTTACCGCTCACGGGATAGCGCAGGAGAGCAGTGACCCCATGGCGGCCACCGTCGCACAATGGTTCACGATGATCGAGAGATCGTTTATCGGCCTGGCAGACGCAATGCCGGCCGAGAAATACGGGTTCAAGCCGACGAACGGCGAGTTCAAGGGCACGCGGACATTCGGAGAACAAGTCAAACACGTTGCGTGCGCCAACTTTGCCTTCTTCAACCAAATCGAAAAGAAGGAGCCTCCGGCCGGGTGCGCTACCGGCGGGCCAAGTCCGGCCGAGACAAAGAACGAACTCATGACATATCTGCGCGAGTCATTCGCATATGCGCAGAGCGTGCTCCAAAAGATGACGCCGGACAACGCGCTCGAACCGGTGAGCGGACCGTACGGCGGCTCATCCACGCGTCTGGGGATCACGACGCTTGCGGTCTGGCACGCGTCGGATCACTACGGCCAGCTTGTCGTGTACCTTCGCATGAATGGGATCGTACCGCCGGCGAGTCAGTCCGGGACCTCCTCTCGCAAAAAATGAGGGCAGTAGAGGAATAAGTCCCGGTGATTTGGTTTGGAAAAAGCAAGAGATGGAACCTGGAAGTGTGTGGCATTCTAATAATCTGGATTAGCCAAAACTTAATTGGAATAACTTGGAATTAACTTGTCAGAAAAGGAGGAAGTAATGAAAAAACTACCCATCGTCATCCTTCTCTTAATCACTGTGCTATTTTTTTCTATTAGCTTCAGCCAAACTCACGCAACCGATCAAGCGGCCGTTAAAAAAGAGATCATTAAGGCGCCGTTAGGCGTTCCAGCAGGGCTACCTTTCAGCACAGCTGTCAAATTCGGAAATTTTATGTTTCTTTCAGGACTTATTGGAACGGATCTGAAAACGAGTGAACTCGTGTCTCCAGACGTGGGGGCACAAACAAAACAATGCCTGGAAACACTAGGCCTTATTCTTCGCCAGGCCGAAATGGATTACAGCGATGTTGTGAGCTGTACGGTCTATCTGACAGATCTTGAAGATTACAGTGAGATGAACAAGGCCTACTCCGCATATTTTCCTAAAGATCCTCCTGCACGCACTTGCGTTCAAGCAGTAAAATTAGTAAGAGAGGCCAAAGTTGAGCTGTCTTTTATTGCTGCAAAATAAAGAGACAACGATGCCTTAAATGTTGACCGACACACCCGATTATTTAGGGAAATCATGAACCGTGTATTTCTCTATCTTTTTGCTATCGAACTCCCAGCCTACACCCGGTTCGGCGGGAACTTCGATATAGCCGTCCTTTAATTCTAGTGGTTTCTTCAGTAGGAGGTCATGCAGCATTATTTCGGTGAATTCTACGATGGGATCCGCGTTTTTGATTGCGCATCCCAGGTGCACCTTTGAAGCCACTATATTGCCAAGTCCATATTCTGTTCCTATAACAATGGTTTTTCTCGCTGATTCAGCTACCGCCGCCCATTTTTTGACCCCTGATATCCCTCCAGCTTTGGAGCATTTTGTGTTAATGATATCGCAGGCATTGTTCTGGAGGAGCTGATAAACTTGATACAAGCTATCTGCGGCTTCATCTGCCTCTATGGGTATATCCACGGCACTGATAATTCTTCCCACACCTTCCCAATCTGTACTTGCGGTGGGTTGTTCAAGGAGTTCAAGACCAACATCGTATTCCTTGGCTAACCTGCACAGTCTAATCGCTTCCTGTATCGTGTATTGTTGATTGGCATCGGCTCTAAGACTGATCTTGTCTCCCAGGGCTTCTCTAATGGCTTTCAAAGCTTTCGCGTCTCTATCAGGGTCCGATCCCACTTTTGCCTTGATCCCTCTTATCCCCTGTTTGTAATACTCCATACTATGGGCGGCCATTTCCTCAGGAGGGCCTCCTGGGACCTCAACCGAAGCCAGCACCTTGGTTCGATATAATCCACCCAGTAGGGTGTAGAGTGGTACGTTCAGTGTTTTACCCAGGATGTCATATAAGGCGTAATTGATCGCTGAGCTGGAATGATGTGCGATCACTCTTCCATTTTTCCGAAAACTCACTAGATCGTTATTTCGCTCGATATCAAAAGGATTCAAACCGATCAATTTAGGGGTCATGTATCGATCAATGGTGAATTTTACTGTTTCAAGTGTCTCAACGCTATCAGTTGGTGCTTCACCCATGCCAATGATGCCTTTATCAGTATGGATTTTCACAAATACGTAAGCCATTAAGAGGTGTCCTTCTTCGTTTCGATTTCTCTTTCCCTCAAATGGTTCTCCTTGATAAAATTTACTCGGTGCGGGTTTTCCGCCTGTTTTATCGACTCCATCCGCAAACGGCTTCACAGGGAGGCGCAAGGGTATTGTTTCAATCTTTGTAATCTTCATCTTACTATCCTTCAAGTCGTTGAACCTAAACCCCGGACTTACGTCCGGGGAATCCTCCCGCGCATGCTTCGCATGTCCGACTCCGTCGGAACCCACTCCATCCACGGACTTACGTCCGGGGATTTGCGGCGGTATTTTAAAGCTGCCGGTTTTGGCAGCATAAGCCGTAATCCCGAGGGCAACACTGCTCCCCAGAAACATACGCCGACTCAATGTTTTAGATTTCATGACACACCTCGCCTTAAATAAATGATTGCGACTCTCTCCATAGTTATCATGTCTTTTCTCTATTTTCAACAGATTATTATTCTTTCTCTTGGATTTGATATTCGCTATCAAAATTGGATATTATACGTTCTTGCGAGGAGCAAGCTTAATGATTTCTTGTCTTAGCTACGGAGTTTTCTCATGAAGCACTTTTTTCCCATGAAAAAAGGCGAGGCACGGATGCTTGTTTATCTGATTGTGACGGCTGTGATCTCGTTTCTGCCGATGTGGCGCACATTTCGCTGACGTCAAGCAGCCTTGATTAACCGGGAAAAAAATATTACGATAAAAATTGTTAAAGCAATCATTTACGAAATTAGAATTTCTTGATCTGGATCCACGAAGATGAAAATTATGGATTTTCCCAAGAAGGGAACAGACCGTATCAAAATTGCTTATTAGGAGGAATTAAATGGGACTTCTCGACACGTTAAAATTTTTTACTGCTGAAGACATAGAGCGCGCATTACCCATGCATCAGGCAATTGAAAGTGCGAAAGAAGCTTTTATTCAACTTTCCTCCGGGCAAGCAGTTGCTCCACCCCGGACGCATCTTGAAGCACCTGAATACAAGACTACCGCTCTGATCATGCCTTCCTATCTTCCCAAATTCAAACAGATCGGCCTCAAGCTTATTTCCTTGTGTGATAATAATCCAGGGAAGGGCCTGCCACTCGTGCACGCTTTGGTGATTGTTATGGACGCCGCGACAGGAATTCCGCTAGCCGTCATGGATGGAAGTTATTTGACTGCTCTGAGAACAGGCGCTGCCTCGGGTGCTGCCACAGACGTACTAGCTCGAGAAGATGCTCGAGTTGTCGCAATTTTCGGGGCGGGCATTCAGGGGAGAACTCAACTAGAAGCTGTGGCCGCTGTTCGTCCGGTTAGAAAGGCCTATGTTATTGATTTAGACGCCGAAAGGGCAAGGAGATACGCTCGAGAGATGGGAGAAAAGCTTTCTATAGAGCTTGAGGTTGCTAAGTCGACAGAAGCATTGCCTGAAGCGGATATTATCTGTACGGCAACCACATCTCCCAAGCCAGTATTTCTTGATCAAGAATTAAAGCCGGGCGTGCACATCAATGCTATCGGGTCGTATAAACCTCACGTTCGTGAAATTCCAGGAGAGACCGTTGTGAGGGCCAAAATAATCGTTGACCAGAGGGATTCAAGCCTGTCTGAAGCCGGAGATCTGATAATCCCTCTGCAGCAGGGACTCATAAATGAACGGCATATTTACGCTGAAATTGGAGAAATCTTAGCAGGGCTCAAGCCGGGAAGGAGTTCTGAAAACGAAATAACTCTGTTTAAATCAGTAGGTAATGCTATCCAGGACCTGGCTGCGGCGAGTTCAGTTTTAAAAAATGCGGAAAAACGAACGGATGCTTATCATACCATTAAATAGCTTTTTTTTGGTGGTTCATGAATGTAGTATCTGTTTTTGTAAGTAGGGAATTTTTTATAATTTGGTCAGTTGATAGGGAAGATCAGCCGGTTAAAACAAATATTGGGCCTGTGATCAAGGATGAAGTTCTTATTTCCTTAGTTTCATGCAAAGGCTTTAGAGAGAGCGGCCATCGTGATTTGATGCTCGCCATGCTTAGCGCACGTTGTACACATTGCGGAGTGCGAATATGCCGGTTTACTGCGCTCCGTACGCCGTACTGTTTGCGGTCACGGTCCAAATCATCCCTGTTGTGATTCTTAATAATCTTTGTTTGTATGATATCGGGCAATTTTTTGGCCGAGCGTCACGGCAATGTGAGCGTGCTCACTAAATTCAAGGGGCAAGCTATGCTCAATCATGCCGTGCGAGACATCATGGAGCATAAGGAGACCTCGCTTGGCAAATGAACCAAATCAAACCGTTGGGAAAGCGCCGCAACTCCCGCTTACGAGAGTTGTTGCTATGCGGATCTTTTTGATCTTTGCCTTTGCTTATGTACTATCGTACGCGTTTCGCGCAATCAACGCCGTGATTGCCACGGTATTGATAAGTGATTTGCAGCTAAGTCATAGTGATCTTGGTTTGCTATCAAGCGCCTACCTCATTGCTTTTGGAGTGATGCAACTGCCGCTCGGAATCGGCCTCGATCGGTTTGGGCCGCGCCGCATGGAGTCGGTGTTGCTTGTGGTTGGGTGCTCAGGCGCAGTCTTATTTTCGCTAGCACATACATTTGCCGTTCTCTGGCTTGCTCGCGCCTTGATCGGGGCGGGCGTTTCGGGGTGCTTGATGGCAGCATTAACGGCATTCCGGGCTTGGTATCCGGCAGAGCGCCAAGGTCAGCTAGCTTCTTGGATGCTGGTAGCGGGGACATCCGGTGTATTGCTTACTACGATCCCTGCGCAGTCCCTATTGCCGGCGGTGGGCTGGCGGGGCATTTTTGGTGGCATGGCGGTATTGATGATCGCCGCTATTATGCTAATCTGGACGCTGCCGCGGATTGCGGAAAAACCGCTGCAGTTCCATCGGATGCCGCCGCAAATCTCCTTTCAGCAGGAAGCTCAGGCTAAAGGATACGGGATGATTATTAGGCATCCCTATTTTTTGCGGACGATGCTTCTTGGTCTAATCAATTACGGTGGTTTCACTGCAATTCAAACGCTTTGGATTGGCCCGTGGATGGTAGAGGTTTTGGGTCACTCCGCGGGCGAAACGGCACGGATTTTGTTTTGGTTTAACCTAGCATTGCTGGGCGGATTTATGTTCAATGGTTGGCTGACACCCAAGCTGGAGCATCGTGGAATCCCTCTGATCCGCTATGCGATGGTGTTAATAGCCGCGGGGATTACGATCCAGGGAGTGATAGTGGCGCTGGGCGAGCGCGGCAGCTGGTGGTTGTGGCTTTTTTTTGCTTTGGCTGCCACAGGTCACATCCTGTATCAGTGCACTATTGGCCCTGCCTTTCCGGCAATCCGCACTGGCCGTGCTAATACTGCTCACAACTTTTTGCTCTTCATTGGCGCCTTCATCTGGCAGTGGGCGATAGGTGTGGCAATTGATGCGTTTAAACGTGCCGGTGCCAGTCCCCAGCTAGCATTCCAAGCAACATTCGGCGTATTTCTCTGCGTGCAGTTTCTAGGCTGGGCATGGTTTTTCATCGCGCCAAAGATGAAGCCACTCAACAAATTGGCTCAAGCCAAGCCGCGTCGATAGTGAATTATTGATTCCTGTATAAATAATGTCCTAGTGTAAGTGCAAAAAAAGAGGCGTGTGTTTTAGGAGGGAGCGGAGCAGCGGTTGGCGACGAACATTCTCAATTTCCGGATATACACGGATGTAGGCGGCAGTAAAAAGGATACCAAAAAGGGCAATAGCGGAATCGGAAGGGATTAGGCGGCAGTTCTGACAAAGGCGAAAGGGATTTCTTAGCCCTCCGAAGTCCGAGAGCCGCATTGACCTCTTTTCAAGATGGGGGAGCGTCGGTTCCACGTTTAACGGGAGCGCAATCGTTCGGGGGCGACGATCCTTTTCCGAAAGGCTTTACAATCGGCGACATCCGGCAAGGACGTAACCAGATCAACCGAAGCGGGAAGCTTTTCCCCTCATCGGCCGGCTGAAGCCCTGGCGTCGGTATCTCTCCAGCGTGGCCGCGAGCGCAGCCGCGATCGCAGGATATTCGGCCGCTAGATCCCGCCGCTCTCCCGAGTCTTCGTCCAGGTCATAAAGCTGGCCGCTCGCCGCCCCTCGTTCGGCGGCGATAAATTTCCATCGTCCCTGGCGGATCGCCAGATCGCCGTTCCCGGCCTGGAAGACGAGAGCTTCGTGAAGGGGCCTGCCTTGGGACTTTCCGAGGAGCGCCGGGAGGACGCTCCAGCTGTCTTCGGCGGCATCGTCCGGCAGAAGCGCGCCGACGAGATCGGCGAATGTCGCGAACAGGTCGCCCAGGCTGACGAGGTCGCCGGAGACCGTTCCCGCTTTGATCTTCCCGGGCCAGCGGACGATCAACGGCACCCGATGGCCCCCTTCCCAGATATCGCCCTTGAATCCGCGGAAATCCATCGCGGATTTGTGCCCATTGGCGCCTTTCTGGCCTCCATTATCGCTCGTCACGATGAGAAGCGTCTGGTCAGCGATCCCCCGCGTCTTGAGATGGGCGTCGACTTCTCCGACCGCCCAGTCGAAGAGGGCCACGAGGTCGCCGCGCGGACCTTCCCGACTCTTGCCCTTCATGAATTCGGGGACAAGCCAGGGGATGTGCGGGGAGTTGGGCGAGAGACAGAGGAAGAGGGGATCATTCAGCCGTTTCCGGAGATGGCCGTCGATGACCGTCTTCGCTTTCCTGGCGAGGACGACGTCAATGTCTTCTTCCGACCAGCCGTCGGCCATCGGACCCGGAAGGAATCCCGGAAGTCCCCGCCATTCCTCCTTGCTCATCTTGGTCGGCACCGAGACGGTCCGGTCGTTCTCCAGGAAGCAGTAAGGCGGATCGTTGCTGGGGCATCCCGCGTTCCCGAAGAAATAATCGAATCCGAGGCGGATCGGCCCGCCGCCGACCGGCCAGCTGAAATCGACCCTCCATTGAAGCGTCTCATCCGTTTCGAAGGGCTTGTCCCGCTTATAGAACTCTTCGGCCTTGCTTCCATCCTTCGTCGTCCATTCCAGGCCGAGATGCCATTTCCCGACGTACGCCGTGCCGTATCCACGGCTGCGGAGAAGCGAAGCGAGGGTCATTCGTGACGGCTCGATCAGCGGAAGCTCGTACGGCATCAACACACCCTTTTGAAGCCGAGTCCGCCAGGAGTAGCGCCCGGTCAGAAGGCTGTACCGAGTGGGCGAACACAGGGCCGCGGGCGCGTGCGCGTCTGTGAACCTCACGCCTTCGGCCGCGATCCTGTCCATACGGGGCGTCGGTATCAGCGACTCCGGATTATAGCAACCGGGATCTCCGAGCCCCATATCGTCGGCCATGATGAGAACGATATGAGGCGGCTTTTCTAGAGGCGCGGTTGTTCCGCGAATCGTCTTCCCGAACGGGAAGGCCAGGACTGGCGCGCTCAGCCCGAGGGATTTCAGAAAACGGCGTCGATCCATGATCCTCTCCTGAACGTCCTCTCAGTTCCATTGCACGCCGGTTCCAAGATCGGCGTCAGAGATCATAATAAGTCCGGACGCGAAACGGTGTCAATGAAGCGAACATGATTCCCCCATCGATAAAATCCTTTTTTGGTAAGCCATATATCCCATATAACAAAACGAATAGATATGGTCAAGTCTACTAAGAGCTTGCCCTCTCCCAGTTTTGAGGAGGGCCAGGGGATATGAGGAAGACAGGAGGCCGGTCAGGGAAAGCGGGATTGGGTTTTTATTATACGTTAAGGTCCAAAATTAGATTTGTGGCATCGAAGACAAGCGTCATAACGGTTGGGATGAGGCGATTTTCAACGATCAACGGAGGACTAAGGCGAGTTCCGAGGAACAGTCATATTCACGGGTGGCTTTATTAAAGCTAAACCGGGATGGCGACTTTGTTCGCTTGCCCGCAGCGCAAAGCCAGAAGACAGTCCTTGATCATTTGAGTTAAGTTGGAGAGACTGAGGAGCAACGGATCGGTCACGATCCAAAGCGCCACAAAGAGCTGGCTGAGCGTACGCCGGGTCCCATGGCGGGCGTGCTTGCGGAGGATTTCCAGCTCGCGGCGCAGTTGTTGAGCCAAGCGGCCGGCACCCAAGGCCAGAAGCAAGATGTAGCCCAAGGCCAGGCCCGTCAGCAAACGATTCAACCGCTCGGCCTTGCGGACTTTCAAGCGCAACCTCCGCACGCCCAGCCAGGATTTAAAATCCCGGAAACTTGTCTCGATTCGCATCCGGCTTGCAAAGAGCCGGATGACGGCGTCGGTGGGGAGCGTTTCTTCGGAGTCGGCCGGCACCAACAAGAACCACGGTTCTTTAAATCCCCTCTCCCGATAGATGATCACATCGACGCGCTCTTTTTTGGTGCCCTGGTAAAGGACGTTGCGGTAACGGCAGGCGATCCCCTGGCGATGGGCTAATCTTCCCAAGCTCATCTTCTTCCTCTTGCCTTGATCTTGATATTCCACGCTCACCATCGCCCGGCCGCGGATAATAAACAACCACTGCTCTTGGCGGCAGAGGGCCAGAAGCGAAGCCCGGCCATAACCCCTGTCCATGATCCAGACGAGCCTCGCTTCTCGGGGAAGCGCGTCGGCCAACCGTCGGAGAAAGTCCTCTTCCAGCCGGTTCTGACTCGACTGAAGCTCGCCATATTCAAACGTCGCCATGGCCAGCGGAATCGCCCGGCCCGACACTGGATAACTTCCCGTTAAAACCTGGATATCTCCCACCGCCGTCTGATCGACAAGCACAGGCACAAGAGAGGGACAGCTCTCGCCGGCCGCCAACCTTAGCAGCCCCGAACTTAATTGCTCGGTCCGAAAATGGGGATTATCCAAAAAACGATAGAGCCGTTTGTAGCGGACCGCGACCTCGCCCGCCGTCGGCATCGCCCGGGAGATCCCGCTCAACGAAAGTCTCCCATACCAGCCCCGGGGCGTCCGCAACACCATCACCAAGCCGATCACCAGGGCCGCCAAGTTCTTCCTGACCGTGGCCCGCACCTCCCCAAACGTCTTCCGGAGCGTCGTCTCGATCTCCCCTTCCAGGTCTCGCCATTCGACGCTTGTCTCGGCCATGTCACCGGCTCTTGAGGATCTCCAGGTTCACCCCGGTCAGCTCCTTAAGCAAGAGCTTATGCTGTTTATAGTTGCGGGCCAGCAACAGCGCCTCGGCTTCCATGGCTTTATTGACGTAGACAGTCTTGGTCTTCCCCTTGTCCTTATAGGTGACGCATAAGAAGGTATGGGGAAAACCCTTTTGACATCGGCAGTTGGGCTTGCCGCAGGTCATCCGCCGATAAACGACCGAGCCCTGCATCATCGACCCCAGCCTGCGCATCCGGGAGCGTAGGCTCCGGGCCTTGGACCGAAGCAGTTGACGTTGAGTCATCGCGGGCCTCCTATCTAACAGTAATTATACTGTAAGATAGGAAGGAAGTCAACCCCACCTTCCTGTTTTCCCGGATACAAAACCCCCCGATAAATCCTGTAATAAAACTACGTTATGTCAAACTGGGAGAGGGCAAGAAAGCCGCCGGATTCATGATCTTGGATCAGTTTCGAATTTGAGGCGGACCGGAGAGCCTGTCCCTATCAAACGGCGCAAAATCGGACGATGACGCCGACCGCTGAAAGAGATGGGGAATCTATCCCGGAACCTGATCGTCGGAAGGGAGAAAATGGATTGACACAGGGTGACTCTTGGGTAAAATGCAGGAGGAGTCAACCGATGAAATTCAAGGCCGTGATTTTCGACCTGGACGGCACGCTGCTCGATACGATTGAGGACCTGACCGAATCGATGAACTCGGCTTTATCAATGATGGGATACCCCGGCCGGACGACCGAGGAATGCAAGCAGCTGGTCGGCGACGGAATCGATGTTTTTGTCCAGAGAGCGCTGCCCTCCCAGGCCCGCGGCCATCCGGAAATCGCCGACCGCCTAAAAAAGCTCATGCGGTCCGAATATCACCGCCGGGGAGAACTCAGCACTCAGCCGTACAGCGGCGTTCCCGAGCTCCTGGATTCCTTGACCGAGCGCAACATCTCCTTGGCCATCCTTTCCAACAAGCCCCATGACTCGACCCTCAGAGTCACAAAGAAATTTTTATCCCGGTGGTCATTTCAGGCTATTCTGGGCGCCAGGGATGGCGTCCCGATCAAACCCGACCCGACGGCCGCCCTCGAGATCGCCCACATTTTGAATCTTCCTCCCGTGGCAATACTCTATGTGGGCGACACCAATACAGATATGTGGACAGCCAATGCCGCCGGGATGTATGCCGTCGGCGCTCTCTGGGGGTTCCGTACGGCCGAGGAGCTGATCAACAGCGGAGCGAAAATTCTTATCTCAAAACCAGCCGGACTTCTTAGCCTTCTCGCCTAATAACGAGACAACTTCTCAAACCGGCTGATCGCGAAGCTTGAGGAGATCGCCGCGCTTCGCTCGCGATGACAGGTTGGTCCCTCTGAAAGACTCCTGGAATTCGATCCCGCCTTATGTCCAATTGACGCAGAAAGAGCTATCGAAAAGCCGCTTATTTGCGATGTTCCCGGACGGCGAAGACGGGACAGGGGGCCGTCCTGATTACTTTCTCGGCCACGGAGCCGACGATGAAATGATGCCATCCCGATACGCCTTGGGTGGCGATGACAATCAGATCGCTCTTTTCCTCTTCGGCGATCCGGACGATTTCCTTGGCCGCGTTTCCATGGCCGATGATCGCCCGCACCTTCGAGCCTTCGGGAAAGTGTTGTTTGATGACGCTCTGGAGTTTCTCCTCGGAGTCTTTGTGAAGAATCCGTTCGTATTCGGGGATGGAGAAAGAGATGTTGGGATCGGTGGGCCGGTGGGGCATCAGGGGAAGGACATAGACCACGGCGAGCTCAGCCTTGAAAAGCGCGGCCAGCTCCTTGGCGTAATCGAGTCCTTTATAAGAGGGCTCGCTGAAATCCGTCGAACAGAGGATTTTTTTAATGGTCAACATATCATTTTCCTTTTTTCAGTCTCTATTTAAGACAACGACGGAAGAACATTAGCATAGGCAAAAAACAAAAGTCAATGAAACCGGGTAATGGTCTCCGTTAGTGTGATTTCAAAGAGGCGTGGGAATCGCCCCTGAGGCCCCCCTAGAGGAGGGGGGCCCCGTCCGCTTTTGGACGGGGGGAACCGACGGGACTGGTTCCCCAGGGGGCCGGGGGCGATTCCCACGCCTCTTTGAAATCACATATTTGAAGACGCTTGTTGAAACCGACGATCTGGCGGATGTCGACTAATTCTTCGCCGCCAGCCTCATTTTGGCGACGGTCTCGCCGCCGTTCAGCCGCCAGAGCATAGGCTGCGGCCGGTCCAGACCTTCCGTATATTCGGGTGTATTTTCCCACTTGTAGTTGAGGACCAGGCTGTAATCCGAGAAATGCTGCCAGCGGCGCCGCGGCAAATGCGTCACCATATGGAGATGATTGGCCGGCATGCCGATCTTGGCGGTGCTCGAAGGAATGTGCTCGAAGGTCAAGAAGGTGTGCGGCCAGGAATAATCGGAGGCGTGACACACCCGTTCCGTCAAGGCCGCCGGAAGCTCCTGGCTCTCCGCCTCGTCCTGGACCATGGTGAACATGCCGGAAAGGTCGGAATAGGCCAGGCGTCCCGCCATCCCTTTAATTCCTTTGGGCGAGACAAACCCGACCGAATATCCGAGGCCGGGGAAATAATAGGCGACGGCCTTGAACAAATAGGGTTTCCTGGCATAATCCAGAGAGGCGCTCCCGGAGTTGTTGCCGTCGATGAATCCCCGCTGCATCCAAGGCTCATTCTCAAACCTCTTCAGGTCGAGCTTGAGCGCTTTCGCGCTCTTTTCGATCTCCCAGGGTTCATAGACCTTGCGGAAATCCATGAACAGCGTCGGCTCGCCTCCCGACAGATAGCAGTGGGCGATCATGGTCAAGAGGCCCTGGATATCATTCTCGGTGGCAAACGGAATGACCGTCTTTTTTCCGGTGTGATCTTCGCTCGAATTGAAGAGAGCTTCGGCGATATCGGCCGTGGCCAGCGGCACGCCGCGCCGGTCTGATCCCCAGCTGAGCTGGCCTGTCCAGCCTCCCGCGACGGCGTTGATGTCCCGCATGTAATTCCTGACGATCAGGTACAGGGCCAGCCCTTCGTCTAATTTCATGGTATCCTCGGCGGTGAGGGCGGGGGGCTTGACGGCCCCGGTGTAGATGGGCATCTTGCGCCGGGCGATTTCTTCCGTGTTGTTGAAGATACGGTTCTTGAACTTGACGTTGAAGACCCAGTCCCGGAGGGCCTTGAGCTCTTCCGGGTCATAGCCGCTTTTTTGACGAAGCATATCGGCGAAAATCTTCATCGATTCACGCGTCGATTCCAGGCCGAAAAAGCGCCGGGCGGCATGGACATGGTTCAGAGCCGTCTCCATCTGCATCGAATCCGTATCGACGGCAATGTATCGTTTCCCGCGGAGGGCGGCCGCGGCCAAAACGGCATAGGCCAAATCGGCAATTTCTTCTTTGGTCCGCCCGTCAAACTCCGGATTCATGCCGGTCTCGGGCATATTTCCGATGACCATAGGG
>Ga0315293_10002049_pt1 | contig 19465 bp, 17 predicted proteins | sample YL17G13_20_MG_FD_203071 | JGI IMG/M metagenome (GOLD analysis project Ga0315293, IMG submission 203071) | Sediment microbial communities from Yellowstone Lake, YNP, Wyoming, USA - YL17G13_20 | ecosystem: Environmental > Aquatic > Freshwater > Lake > Sediment | place: USA: Wyoming | collected... | reverse complement strand
CCCTTGCCGGACGGGCTTTCCACCCGCAGGGCTCCTCCAGAAGGTTTCCGAGTGACCGTTCCATCTATGTCATCTCTTCCCCCTCCTCCAGACTTTGCCCGGCGCACACCGTGTATCACCATCTCACTATCGTGCTGAGCGCTTGCTCGAATTCTTCGTGAGGGCCGCCTCCAGCCGTCGACAGCAGGCCTCGAACTCCCGGTCCTCGTCTCGCCTCTGCGCCGCCCGCGCCATCCACCGGCTCACGCTGCCCGGGTTCTTGCCCAGTCGCCCCGCCAAGTCCTTGACCTTCACCCCGTAGCGCTCCACACCGACGATCGCGATGATCTCGCGAGCGCGCACCGTCGCCGGGGCCTTGCTCCTCGCACCGAGGACATCGCTGCTCACGCCCAGATGCTCACCCGCCCGGCGGATGAAGGCATCCACGTCGCGGACGGTGACCCGTTGTGTCCCGGCGCCGGCCCCGACTGCCGGCCTGACGTCCCACGCGCTCCCGTCGACAGCCTCGTCATCGACGCGACCCCACCACGGCAGCCGCCCCGGGCGCTCACCCGCCCACGGCTGCTCCCGCTCGCCGCGCAGCATCCGCACGTAGGCCCGCCGCGCCGCCGCGCGTTGCTTCCCGAACAGCGCCAGCGTCGCGTTCACGTCGGCCAGCGGCTTCTGGCTCTTGCCCAGCAGCTCCCGGTGACCGCTCCACCGGTAGGCGCTGGGGTCCCTGACCAGCCCTGCGCTGACCGGGTTGAGGTGGATGTAGGCGATGAGCTGGAGCAAATGCCGGTCCTCGCCCACCAGTCGCACCTGGTAGCGCCCCTGCCACACCGGGCCGAGCTGCCGGCGCCGCCGGTTGAGCTGCCGGGCGAAGCGCCACTGCACCAGCCGAATGGTCCGCCACAGCGGCACCGACGCCGTGCGCAGCGCGAGGTGGTAGTGGTTGCCCATCAGGCACCAGGCGAGCACGGTGAGGCCGTCGCGCTTCTTGACCTCTCGGATCACCTCTACAAACCGCGACGCCTCCCCACGATCCGAGAAGACCATCTCTCCGCGAGCGATCCTCCCGTACACGTGGTAGAAAGCACCATCGATGAAATACCTCGGCGCTCTCGGCACCCTCTCACCTCCCGCGTTGGGCACGCACCAAGAGTCTACACGACAATTGTGAGATGGTGATACACGGTACCGATACCGATATGGGTCCGGCGAAGTTGCCGAATCAACACCCGCCCTTATTCATCGAGCCCTCAGCTTCTCGTGAAGCGTGCCTACGAGATGGGTACCGGCTATCACTTCCGAACCTTTCGGCCGGGCAATGAGGGATGCTGCGTTTTGCCTGGGTGCCCAACCAAAACGAGCGGACCATTCGGTGATCGGTGTCATAGAAGCCTCACCGGTGGTCGCGCAGACTCGAGCCAGAGGTGATGGCGATGAGACGGCCTGTCCAAGAGTGGCTGGTGGCGCTTACGGCTATCTGGCTCTCGGTGTCGGTCGGCAAGGCTGTCGCCGCAGGCGGGCGCCCGAAGCTGGTGGTGTCGGCGCCGGCGTCGGGCTGCCCGGCGATCGACGGAGCGTTCGTAGTACTCCTCGACCCGCAGCGGGGGATGCTGCTGCTGTCCGGAGCCGAGTTCTTGGGTGGACACCGGGTCGGCCAGGCGAGCGGGGGAGCTTTGCGGGTTGCTCTGCCGCGCAGCGGTGCCTGGGAGCTCTCTCGCACCGGCTCCCCCACCGGGCCGGTCGAAATGTGGGGCGCCGCCTACCGGGCGCGCACCGACGGAGTCGGCGGGTGCGTCGCTTTCGACCGTGAACAGTTCTCCAGCGAGGGCGACCTGGTCACCTACGCCCAGTGGCTGGTCAACGACGTCTATCTCAAGCTGCCGAAGGCGGAGCGCGAGAGCTTCCCTGCCCTGCGACTCGCCAACCGCGTGGTCCGTCTGAGCCTGCAACCCGCCGGGTACCAGCCTGTGGTGCTGCAGGGCAACGAGGGCGCCACCATGGTCTTGCGGGTGCCGGGCAGTCCTCAGACCCTGTTGCTGCGTCCTTTCGTGCTCGATGAGACGACCGAGCGAGTAGCGATCGAGCTGTCGATCACGGACGAGCCCTACTGGCAAACTGCGGAGAAACGCCCGCTGGGGTTCGTCGTCGCCTCTGCCGCGGAACCGGCGACGCTTGCCGAGCCTGCCATGACGATTCAGGTCGAGACAGCTTCGGCACAACGGGCCGACCCGGGCCCGCTGTAGTGGCATGCACGGGCATGAGCTATCACGCTCTTACCATGTTGAGTTCTGATTATGGCGAGGTTGAGTCGCCGGCAACGGTCTCACGTCGCTTGTCCTGTTCTACTCGCTCCCCATCTGGCTGACGATCGAGCTGCGCGTGCGGCCGCTGGTCCTCCCCTACCTGGCGTGGCCCTTCTAGGCCAACGTCCTAGCTGGCGGCTGCCTGCCGCTTGGGTTTCACCAGCGCGGAGATGATCAGCGAGAGGATGAGGCCGATCAGCACCGCGAAGAACACCCCAAGGATCGCCTGCACGCCGGGTTGAAGCATCTTTCGGGTGATGGCTTCGGCGCCTTCCATCTGAGCCTGGGTCAAGCCCTTGGCGGCCCACTTCTCCCGGGTCAGGGCGATCGTGTAGTCGGCGAAGCCGGTGTTGATAAACGTGAAGTGGATGAACGTGTAGACCGCGCCCATCAGGCCGGAGTAGAGCGAGATGAGCACACCGGTACCGACGCGCTGGCCGTACGTCATCGGTCGGTCGGGCTTCTCGTCACATGCGGCCTTGATGCCGAGCCAGAGCACGACCGCCATGATGACGAGGCCCAGCCACTGAAAGTACTGACCCATCGCCAGCTTCTCCGTCTGGAACCCCGAGAAGAACAGCAGAAGCTGGAAAACCACCGTTGCAAGCGTGAGGACCAGTGCATAGAAGAACTTTGTGCTCATCGTGCGCTCCTTACCACGTCCACCGGACCCTGAGGAACTCCCGTCCCGCTTCACGGCAAGGTACCACTGCCCTCGGCGCCATGATGTTCGTACGAAGTGGCCCGGCTGGGGGTTTCCGCGAGCAGTCCCATTCGCCACGAGGAGGGGCAGGCTCAGGACGAGCCTCGGCACTGCTCCTGCGGTTTCTTGTGCTTGAATCCTCGAAGGAAGGTAGCCTCAGGCCTCGAGCCGCCTGGCGCCTACTCGTCGTCGTCCTCGAGGGGAGGCAACGCGTAGAGCAGCAGCTCTCCTCCGAAGGGGATGAGCACGAGCCGGTCGTGGGCGAGGACCACGTCGTCGCCCGGCCACGGCTTACCCTTGGCATCGTAGGCGCGGAACCCCCAGGGTACGTCCACCTCGCCCGGGGCGAGCCACTCCGGGATCACGAGCTGCGGCCTTTCATCGTCCTCCGACACCTTCTCGAAGTGGATCTCGGCGGCCGGCCTCTTCTCGAGCAGGGTGGCCTCGCCGGCCTCGGCAGCCGCCGCCTCCACGTGCTCCGAGACGATGTCCCCCAGCGCGTCGCGGGCAGCCTCCAGGTACTCCTTGGGGCCCGAGATCTCCGCATACACGCCCAGCCGGAACTTGCTCGCTTCCAGGGATTCCACCGAGGCCAGCCAAACTTCCACGGCCTTCGCAGAGTCCTCCTCGGGTTCCAGTGTGATCGTCTGGCCGTACAGCCGGTCGCGCGTCGTCAGAGCGGCTAGGAGCTGGTCCGCGGTGGCGGCCGGAAGCTCAAGCTCCCACTCGTGTTCAAGCTTTGCGGTCATGAGTGTCCTCCTCCCCGCCTCGCGGGCTGCGGCAGCTGGAGCCTACACCAACGCACCACCGGTGCAAAGCGCGGCCTCTGACGTCGCGAAGAAAAAGGGGTATGATATTGAGATAGAGGCTCCAAAAAGGAGGTGGAGTATGAGGCTCAGAGTCATCCTTGCGACACTCACGGGTCTTTCGCTGGCGGTGCTCGCCGGCGCCCAGGGCGAGATGCCAACCCACCTGATACCCGTCGTGATGCACGGGCCCGGGGTCGCGCCAGCGTTCTGGCAGAGCGACGTGTTCGTCCACAACCCCACGGCCGCCACCGTCAAGGTCGGGTTCGATTTCTACCCCGCCGGCCAGGCCAACCCTCCGGCCACCAGCTACCCCGATGAGGCCACGCGGACCATCCCACCCCACGGGAGCGTGCTCGTTCAGGACATCGTTCTCACGATGTTCCACCACGACAACATGAAGGGTGCGCTGCTCGTTGACGCCAGCCAGGACGTCTTCGCGACCAATCCTCCCGATTCGTGGATCGTCGTGTCCTGCCGCAACTACAACACCGGCAGCGATCCGCGCGGCACCTTCGGGCACGGTCTGTCCAACGTCATCATGTACCTCAACGCGTCGGCCACGACGTCGTACGCAACCGGCGCACGCCACGACGACCGATTCCGCTGCAACATGGGCATCGGGAACGGCTCACCGGTCGAGATCACCGTGCACTACCGCGTCCTGACGGCCGACGGCACGTCGGCCAGCGAGGGCACCAAGACGGTCCCTGCGTTCTCCATCGGGCAGTGGACGTTCGCGAACCTGGGCATCGGGCCTCAGACCGGACCGCTGGCAGCCGAGTTCTGGCTCGACCCGGCAAACGTGACCGCCGACCCGTGCGTGAACCCCGACCTCACCAACAACTTCTTCGCGTACCTGTCCCCTGTGGACGGCGCGCGGTCCGGCGAGGGCACGGGAGACGGCGAGATCATCCCGGCGGTGCCGACGGAGTTCCCGCCGGTGATGTTCAAGTGCCCGTGACGCGGGACGAGCGGCGAACCCGCAGCTAGCGGTTGACTGCCCGAGAGGCGGGCAGACGCTGTGCGGTCGCCCGCGACTGCCAGGCCTGCAGCGAGCGCGGCTCGAGCGCACCGCGGCGCAGCGCGGCGATCGCCTCCGCCGCCGCGAAACCGCCCGCGATCGTCGCCACGTAGGGGATCCGGTGCTCCAGCGCTCCGCGCCGGATCGCGATGCCATCCCGCCGGGCGCGCGATCCTGTCGCGGTGTTGATTACCACCTGGATTTCACCGTTCACCATAAGGTCCACGACGTGGGGCCTGCCCTCCGAGACCTTGTGAACCACCCGCGCTCCGATCCCGTCGCGCTCCAGCCCCGTGGCGGTCCCCTGAGTGGCGAGCAGCTGGAAACCGAGCTCCTCGAGGCGTGCGGCCAGCGGCGTGGCGCGCGGCTTGTCGCCGTCTGCCACCGAGAGGAAGACGGTACCGGCGACCGGCAGCGCGAGCCCGGCACCCTGCGCGGCCTTCGCGTACGCCTCCCCGAAGGTCTCGGCCATCCCCATGACCTCGCCGGTGGAGCGCATCTCGGGGCCCGGCAGCGGGTCCACCCCCGGGAAGCGGTCGAACGGGAACACCGGCATCTTCACCGCCACGCCCAGCGCCACCCCGTCACTCACCCCGAGATCGGAAAGGCGCGCGCCGCAGCACACCTGGGCGGCAAGCGCGGCCCACGCCACGCCGGTCGCCTTGGAGACGAACGGCACCGTTCGCGAGGCGCGCGGGTTGGCCTCCAGGACGTACACGAGACCGTCGCGCACCGCGAGCTGCAGGTTCAGCAAGCCCACCACGCCCAGCTCGCGGGCGAGGAGGCGCGCGATGCGGCGGACCTCGGCGCTGACCTCCAGGGACAGCGAGACGCTTGGGAAGACGCACGAGGAGTCCCCGGAGTGGATCCCCGCCTCCTCGATGTGCTCGAGCACCCCGCAGATCACCACCTCCCTCCCGTCCGAGAGGGCATCCACGTCGATCTCAACCGCACGCTCCAGGAAGCGGTCGATGAGCACGGGGTGCTCCGGCGCGGCGAGCACCTCGCGTTCCCAGTACTCCGCAAGCTCACCCTCGCGGTAGACGACCTCCATCCCGCGTCCGCCCAGCACATAGGACGGCCGCACCAGCACCGGGTAGCCCAGGCGCGCGGCGGCCTTCTTCGCGTCACCGAGCGCGACCACCGCGTCGCAGGCGGGCTGGCGCAGCCCCAGGCGTTTGAGCACCGCGGAGAAGCGCTCCCGGTCCTCCGCCAGGTCGATTGCCTCCGGCGGGGTGCCAAGGATTCGTACGCCCGCGGCCGCCAGCCCCTTCGCGAGTTTGAGAGGGGTCTGCCCGCCGAACTGGGCAACCGCGCCCTCCGCCTCCTCGCGGGCGATCACGTCGAGCGTTTCCTCGAGCGTGAGAGGCTCGAAGTACAGGCGGTCGGCGGCGTCCCAGTCCGTGGACACCGTCTCCGGGTTGCAGTTGATCATCACCGCCTCGCGCCCCTGCGCGCGCAGCCCGGCGATCGCCTGCACGCAGCAGGCGTCGAACTCGATCCCCTGCCCGATCCGGACCGGCCCCGAGCCCAGGATCACCACCGCGGGGCGCTTGCGCTCCGGCACCTCGTCGAGCGTGCCGAAGCTCCCGTAGAGGTAGGGCGTCGCGGCCGCGAACTCGCCCGCGCATGTGTCCACCTTGCGATAGCGGCGCACCACCCCGGCCTTGCACCTCTTCTCCCTCACCTTCCCCTCGGGTTTGCCAACCAGGCGTGCGACGTCCGCGTCGGAGAACCCGAGGCGCTTGGCCGCCGCAAGCGCGTCGCCGTCGCCGAGCCCACGCTCAGCGATTGCAGTCTCGGCCACCACGAGCCCCGCCACCCGTCGCACGAACCAGGGGTCCCAGGCCGAGAGGCCGCTCACCCGCTGCACGTCCCACCCGCGCCGCAGTGCCTCCGCCACCGCCCACAGCCGCTCCGAGTTGGGGATCCGCAACCGTGAGGCCAGCAACTCCTCGTCCAGGCCCGCGACCGCCGGAGGCGCGGCAAGGCCGACGCGGCCGAGCTCGAGCGAGCGCACGGCCTTGAGCAGCGCCTCCTCGAAGCTGACCCCGATCGCCATGACCTCACCGACCGATTTCATCGAGGTCCCGAGGGTGTCCTCCGCACCGGGGAACTTCTCGAAGGCGAAGCGCGGCACCTTGACCACGACGTAGTCGAGCGCCGGCTCGAACGAGGCGGGGGTCGAGCCCGTGATCGCGTTCGTGATCTCGTCCAGGCGGTAGCCGAGGGCAAGCTTGGCGGCGATGCGAGCGATCGGGAAGCCGGTGGCCTTGGAGGCGAGCGCCGAGGAGCGCGACACGCGGGGGTTCATCTCGATGATCGCCCACTCGCCGGTCTCGGGGTTGACGGCGAACTGGACGTTGGCGCCGCCGGTCTCCACGCCGACGGTCCTGAGGCACGTCGCGGCGGCGTCGCGCAGGACCTGGTACTCCTTGTCGGTCAGCGTGAGCGCCGGGGCCACCGTGATCGAGTCGCCGGTGTGCACGCCCATCGCATCCACATTTTCGATGGAGCACACCACGACCACGGTGTCGGCGACGTCGCGCATGACTTCGAGCTCGAACTCCTTCCAACCCTCAACCGAGCGCTCGACCAGCACCTCCCCGACGGGGCTTGCGGCAAGCGCCGCCTTGACGGCCCGCCCGTACTCGTCCCGGTTGTAGACCATCGCGGTGCCGGTTCCGCCGAGCGTGAACGAGGGCCGAAGGATCGCGGGGAACCCAACCGTGTTGGCGGCCTGCTCTGCACGCGCCAGCGAGGTCACCGTCAGCGACGGCAGCACCGGCAGGCCGGCCCGCCTCATCGCCTCCCGGAAACGCTCGCGGTCCTCGGCAGTGCGGATCGCGTCCACGCTGGCGCCCAGCAGCCGCACCGAGAGGCGCTCCAGCACTCCGGCGTTCGCCAGCTCCACCGCCACGTTGAGGGCAGTCTGCCCGCCCAGCGTTGGCAGCAGCGCATCGCACCGCTCCCTCTCCAGGATCGCCGCCACCACGTCGGCGGTGATCGGCTCCACGTACGTCGCGTCCGCGCGCTCCGGGTCGGTCATGATCGTCGCCGGGTTGGAGTTCACCAGGACGACCCGCAACCCCTCCTCTCGCAGCGCCTGGACCCCCTGCACGCCCGAGTAGTCGAACTCGCAGGCCTGGCCGATGCGGATCGGACCCGCACCCACGACGCACACGCTGCGCACGTCGTCCCGCCGCGGCACTACGCACTCCCCTTCCGGCAACGCCAGACGAAGCGGGCGAACACCCCGAGGGCGTCGTGGGGACCAGGGCCCGCCTCGGGGTGGAACTGGATCCCCTCGGCGCGCAGCTCCTCCGCCACGATCCCTTCCACCGAGCCATCGGTGAGGTTGGTCATGGAGACCCGCGTGCCAGCCGGCAGGGAGGCGGGGTCCACCGCGTAGTTGTGGTTCTGGGAGGTGATCCACACCGCGCCGGTTCCCTCGTCGCGCACCGGGTGGTTGGCGCCGTGGTGACCGAAGCGGAGCTTGTAGGTCCTGCCGCCGAGGGCGAGGGCGAGGAGTTGGTGGCCGAGGCAGATGCCGAGCAGCGGCACCTTGCCCAGCAGTTGCCGAATCGTCTCGGGCACGGCGGCCACGGCGGCCGGGTCCCCCGGTCCGTTGGACACCACCACGCCGGCCGGCCTCAGTGCCAGGATCCGGGCGGCGCCGCTGTCCGGCGGCACCACCGTGACCTCGGCGCCCGCGCCGACCAGGTGCCGCAGGATCGAGCGCTTCGCGCCACAGTCGACGACCGCGACTCGCGGCCCCCCGTTCGTCTTCGGTGGCTCCTCACCGGGAGGCTGCCAGGGCGCGGCCTCCCACTTCTCCGTCTGGGTGCGGGCCACCTCGCGGGTGAGATCGCAGCCGTCGGTGCCGTGGGCCCGCCCGACCAGCCTGGTGAGCTCGCCGCGCGCTGGCTCGCGGCCGGCCACCAGCACGCCGGGCAACGCGCCCTTCTCGCGCAGGTGGAGGACCAGCGCGCGGGTGTCGAACCCCCAGGCGACCGGCACGCCGAGCGCCTCGAGCCGCTCCAGGAGCCCGCCCGTCGCGCGCCAGTTGGAGGGCAGCAGCGAGAGATCGGGAACGATCAGACCCTCGGCCCACACCCGGGCCGACTCCTGGTCATCGTCGTTGACGCCGACGTTGCCGACGTGGGGTGCGGTCAGCACCAGGATCTGGCCGCGGTACGACGGGTCGGTGAGCATCTCCTGGTAGCCGAACATCGAAGTGTTGAAGACGACCTCGCCGGAAGCGACCGCCTCCCCGCCCGCCGCGTAGCCCGAGAACAGAGCGCCGTCCGACAGCGCCAGCGTAGCCCTCGCACACCCTGCCAGCAGGGGCGGCACCAATGTGTTGTCCACTAGGGCTGCAGGTTATCAAACCCGCGTCGCGCGGGCAACAGGCCCACTCCCAGGCCCACCCCCGGGCGCCGCTTGGGCCTACCGCTTCAGCCGGCCGGAGTACACCGCCTGCGGGCACCGCGCACGGTGCCGGATGTAGTTCGCTGTGCTTGGCTGCGCGTGCGACTGTCCGTGCCGCCGCAATGGTCGGACGTTAACGAACGGGAGTCAAGAACGCGGTCGCCTCGCAGGTCCAGAGCGTGACCTGCGACGCGCTCGGTACCAAGAGGAATCTTTGACAGCTTGAATGAACTCATACTACGCTGTATGCAGAGGGAGGACGCGGATGCGAGACGCGGCCGGGCGAAGGAACGTGCCTGCGCGGACGCGAGACCCCGTCTCCCTCCTGGCGGCCGCGGCCCTGGGCTGCATCGTCCTCGCGGGGTGCGTGACGCCCCGCATCCAGCCCGCCATCTCGGTCCCCAACGACCCGCAGTTCCGCGACCGCCTCGACATGCTCGCGCGCGCCTTCCAGTCGATGAGCACCGACAAGGTGCTGCCCTTCTACGCCCAGGACACCTATTCGGTTTCCTTCGACCTTCCGTACGCGTTCGACCCCACCGGCGACGACCACCTCAGGACCCTCCAGCGGTTCTTCGCCACCTTGAGGTCGATACGCCTCGAGCCGGGAGCGACGATCGAGGTCTGGACGACCGAGGAGAGAGCCTGGACCACCCGGTCGTATAAGGCGATCGGCACGCTCAAGAACGGCGACACGTTCGCGTTCGACGGTTGGCACAGCGCGATCTGGGAGAAACGAACCGGGATGTGGGTCATCGTCTACGAGCATTTCGGCGGCCCCGAGGCCAAGCTCGCCTCCGCGGCCCCGCCCCCCGTCCCGCGTCCCACGCCGCCGCCTGCTCCGGAGCTGCGCCTGAGGGACGTCTTCTTCGAATACGACAAGTGGGACATCCGCGCCGACGGGGTGCAGAATCTTCGTGCCAACGTGGAGCTCCTCAAGGCGAACCCCACCCTCGAGGTGACGATCGAGGGGTACTGCGACGAGCGCGGCACCGCGGGGTACAACCTCCAGCTCGGCCAGAAGCGTGCCGATGCCGTCAAGGAGTTCCTGGTCAGGAACGGGATCGCGGCGGGCCGGCTGAAGACAGTCTCGTTCGGCAAGGGCCGGACGTTCGCCCGAGGGCCGGGCGAGCCCGCTTGGGGCCTCAACCGGCGCGCCCACTTCGTGATCACGAAGAGGTAGCGCGCGCAGCGCCGGCCAGGCGTTCCTTCCGAGCGACGAATCCACGCAATGCGCTGCCCCAATCCCCTACCCGGGTCATCCGCGCGTCCCCACGGCCCGCGGCTGTTGCCGAGGGGACGCTGAGCGTGCAAGATGGCGGCTCGCGGTCCGCCGCGGGGACGGGGGCGGGATGAGGACGGGAGAGCGGCTTCGTCGTGCGGTTCCGGCAGTGGCCGTCGTGGCGCTGCTCGCGGGTGCCCTGGCGCTGGCGGTGGGCCAGCAGTCACCCGCCAGAGAGGCAACGCTCGAGGCAGAGGCGGTCAAGATCCTGACCGAGGCACCGCTGGTGGACGGGCACAACGACGTGCCGGAGCAGCTGCGCGACCGGGTGAAGGACCACCTGGAGAGGCTGGACCTCGCGTCCGACACGAGCACGCTCGACCCGCCCATGCAGACGGACATCCCGCGTCTGCGCAGGGGCCACGTGGGGGGGCAGTTCTGGTCGGTGTACGTGCCCACGACCCTCACGGGTCCGGCGGCCGTGCAGTTTCTCTTCGAGCAGATCGACGTCGTCCACCGCATGACAGAGCGCTACCCCGAGACGTTCACGATGGCGTACACCGCAGCTGACGTCGAGCGCATCTTCAGGTCGGGGAGGATCGCCTGCCTGATCGGCATGGAGGGAGGCCACTCGATCGGCAACTCCCTGGCGGTCCTGCGCGTGGCCTATGCTTGCGGGGCGCGCTACCTGACGCTCACCCACTGGATTGACACCGACTGGGCAGACGCCGCCACCGACAAGGCTCGCCACGGGGGCCTGACGAAGTTCGGGCGCGAGGTGGTGCGCGAGATGAACCGCCTAGGGATGCTCGTGGACCTCTCGCACGTGTCGGACAAGACGATGCTCGACGCCCTCGAGGTGAGCGAGGCGCCGGTGATCTTCTCCCACTCGTCGGCGCGCGCCCTCTGCAACCACGTCCGCAACGTGCCCGACGAGATCCTGCGGAAGGTGGCCGCCAACGGCGGGATCGCGATGGTGAACTTCGCCCCTGGCTTCATCTCCGAGGAGGTGCGGACCTGGGAGCAGCCGGAGGAGGTGGAGTGGAGGCGCCTGGAGAAGCTGTACCCGAACGATCAGAAGCGGGCCTGGAAAGAGCTGAAAACCTGGATCGCGCAGCACCCCGGGCCGAAGGCAACCCTTGCCCAGGTGGCAGACCACATCGACCACGTCCGCGCCGTGGCCGGCATCGACCACGTGGGGCTCGGCTCGGACTTCGACGGGATCTCGAGGACGCCGGTGGGCCTCGAGGACGTCTCCAAGTATCCCGCCCTGCTCGCCGAGCTGCTGCGCCGCGGCTATTCGGCGGACGATGTCAAGAAGGTCGCTGGCGCCAACATTCTCCGGGTGATGCGCGAGGTCGAGAGAACGGCGGAGCGGATCCGGAAGACACGGCTGCCGTCGGACGCGCTCATCGAGGAGCTGGACGTCCCGCCCACCGTCCCCGAGCACACCGGTCAAGCCGGGAGCAGCTCGCGATAGCCTGATGGGGCGCCACCCACGCTACGATGGGTCGCACGAGAGATCCGGAGGGCGCATGAAACGTACGCTCGTCTTCGCTCTGCTGGGGATCCTGGCACCCATCGCGACCGTTTCGTTCGCGGAGAAACCACGCCCGCGTGCCCGCGAGGCAGGTGTGGTGACGGGCATCCTCCCTGCCGGCCCACTCAACGCGATCACCGACGTCGCGGGCGTCATGGTCGGGCACGCCACTCTGATCGTCGGAGAGGACATCCGCACCGGCGTCACCGTGGTGCTGCCCCAGCCCGGGAACGTCTTCCGGGACAAGGTCCCGGCGGCGATCTTCGTAACCAACGGGTTCGGCAAGCTCACCGGGGTGACCCAGGTCGAGGAGCTGGGCACGCTCGAAACACCCATCGCGCTGACTGGCACCCTCAGCACGTGGAAGGTGGCCGACGCACTGGCCGAGTGGGTGCTCCGCCTGCCAGGGAACGGCGAGGTGCTCTCGGTCAACCCGGTAGTCGGGGAGTGCAACGACGGCGACCTCTCCGACATCCGCAAGCGCCCGGTGGGTCGCGAACAGCTCCTCGCCGCCCTTAACGCTGCCACCGGCGGTGCCGTTGCGGAGGGCTGCGTGGGCGCCGGGACGGGAACCACGTGCCTCGGGTGGAAGGGTGGAATCGGGACGGCCTCCCGCAAGCTGCCGCCCTCCCTCGGAGGGTGGACCGTGGGCGTGCTGGTGCAAACCAACTTCGGTGGGCTGCTCACGGTGGCCGGGGTCCCGGTGGGTGTTGAGCTGGGCCGCTACGCCTTCAAGGACGAGCTGGCTGCGCCCGAGCGTGGCTCCTGCATGGTCGTCATCGCCACCGACGCACCGGTCGATGCGCGCCAGCTGAGGCGCCTCGCGGCCCGCATGCCGATGGGTCTGGCGCGCACCGGAGCGTTCGCCAGCAACGGGAGCGGCGACTACGCGGTCGCGTTCACGGCCAACCCGGCCTGCCGCATCCCGCACGGCGGGCGCGGCACCCGCACCGTACCGGTGCTCGCCGACGACGGCCTCTCGCCTCTCTTCCTCGCGGTCGTGGAGGCCACGGAGGAGGCGGTGCTCAACTCGCTATTCGCCGCCACCACCACGCGCGGCTTCGCCGGCCACGTCTCGGAGGCGCTGCCAATCGACGGGGTCCTCGAGATCCTCCGCCAGCACCGCGCCCTCGCTGCTCCGGCTTCTGCGACCAAGCCCTAGCACTCGCATTCCGGGACGGGGGTCGGCTCGGGCGGCGCCACGAGGCGCTGCCGTGATCACCTCTCAAATCTTCAGGAGTGCGGGAGCCACGGACCTGACGACGGCGCGCGCAAGCACCCGCGTGGCGTCGATAACCGGTGTTGCGCCGACGACGGCCTCGGGGACCGCGAGCGGCAGTTCGGTGCACGCAAGCACCACGACCTCGGCCCCGGCCGCCCGGGCCCGCTCCACCGCCGTCAGCACGTTCGCCCGAGCACGCTCAGCCACCGGGCTGGCATGCGCCTTGACGCCGAACTCCGGGTCGTAGACCGAGTCGTGCACCAGCACCCGATGCTCCGAGTCCTCCAGGGTGACCGCCTTCAGACCGTACCGGCCGAGCACCGCGGGGTACACGCCCGACCGTTGCGCACCGATGGTCGAGAGCACGCCGACCCTGGTCACGCCGGGGAAGGCGTGCCTCACAAACACCGCCACTTCATCGACCATGTGGAGCAGCCGCACGCCGCTGCCCCGCTCCGCAAGGCCTGCCGCGATGACGTCCCAGATGGCCGGTGCGTGCGCCGTGTGGCAGGGAATGCCGATGACCTGGCAGCCCAGGCGCTCGAGGTCGGCGATCACTTCCAGTATCCCCAGGGCGGGGTTGACGTCGGTCTCGCCGAGCAGAAAGGCGGTTCGGTCGGGGATCAGGCTCGGGTACGAGAACAGCGCCAGCGGGAGGTGATCCTGATCGCGACTCGCAACCGTCTCGTCGAAGATCTTTTTCGCCAGATCGAGCGCTGCGTACGGCCCGACGCCGCCGACGATGCCAATGACCGGCTCACTCGGCACGGTTCACTCTAGCATCCCGGCAAGACGGCCCGCACGCGCAGACTGTTCCCCGCTCACGCGGATGGTCAGGAGGCTTCCTCTGGCCGTCGCCGGCGAACGTGCAGGAGTTTCTCGACCTCGACCACCACCTGACCGTCCTCGCCCATGACCTCCGCCTTGAAGACCGGCTCGACCTCCTCGCCGGCCTCTGCCGCTCGGCGGATCTCTTCGATGCGCTCCGGTGGAATGTGGAAGGTGGCATGGACGGTGCCGCGGCCCGGTCGCCTGAAACGGATCGTTGCTGCCTTGTCCCAGACCACGTACTCGGGACCGAGCGCCGGGATCAGGATGAGCATGAAGAACGGGTCGCACATCGCGTAGAGCGAGCCGCCGAAGTGGGTGCCGACGTAGTTGCGGTTGAAGAAGGTGAGCTTCATCCGCACCTCGAAGGTGCGGCGGTCGGGGCTGATGCGCACCACGCGAATGCCAGCGCCCAGGAACGGCGGGTAGAAGCTCATCACACTGAGCAGCCAGTTCCTCAAACCGCGACGCCCTCGCCTAACCCCGCCGTTTCTGTCCCTCGCCACGGACCGATTCTCGCACCTTTCTCGCCGGAGGGCGGCAAGCCAGATCGGCTCCCGCGGACGGTGTCGAGCCCCCTGCTCTGCTCGCCCCCGACTTCAGGCGCACAGAGGAACCCACCCCTTTTCCGGAACCTTTCCGCGCCGCTCGATCCAACGCACCGCGCACCTGCGAAAGGGATCGATCCGGCTCTGGCGTGACAGCTATCACGTTTCTGACGCTGCGCGCGGTGTGGTCCCGAGGCTGTTTCAGGAATGGCTCTTTGGTGGAACAGCGTTGACAGTTGAAGACGGTTCGTGCAGTCTATCGCTGGTATCTCGCAGGGGAGGAGGGGTAGTGAGCAGGCCGGTTGCCGACACCGTACGCCCGGAGGAAGGAGAGGTGTTGCGAGCGGTTCTCGAGAACCTCACCGACGGCCTGGTGGTGGCCGACGAGCAGGGCAGGTTCGTTTTCTTCAACCCGGAGGCCGAGAGGATCCTGGGAATCGGCGCCAGGGACACAAGCCCTGCCGAGTGGTCGGCAGTCTACGGTTGCTACCTCCCCGATCGGGTCACGCCCTTCCCCCCCGAGCAGCTCCCTCTTGCACGAGCCCTCCGGGGCGAAGAGGCCCTCAACGAGCTCATCTTCATCCGCAACCCCCATCACCCCGAAGGCCTGTGGATCAGCGTCAGCGGCAGGCCGTTCGGGGACAAGGGGGGCAAGCTACGCGGCGGCCTCGTCGTCTTCCGCGATGTCACCGAGCGGCAGAACACGCTCCGAAAGATAACCATCGAGACCTTGCGCACCATCGGAGGGGACACAGCCCTCAGCGAACCGGTGCCAGGCTTGGAGTGCACGGGCTGCCTCGAGAGATTCGCGAAGTTCCGCGAATGCTACGACAGGATCTACAGGGCCGTCGAGCAGACCGCCGACACGGTCGTCATCACCGACAGGCAGGGTCTGATCGAGTACGTGAACCCCGCATTCGAGAAGACCACGGGCTACTCACGCGACGAGGCGGTCGGCCGCACACCTCGGATGCTCAAGTCGGGCTACCACGACCAGCAGTTCTACACGCAGCTCTGGAAGCAGCTCCTCGCGGGCAAGCCTTTTCTCGGCACGATCGTCAACCGGAAGAAGTCCGGCGAGGAGTACTGGGCCGAGCAGACGATCACCCCGGTGAAGGACGACGGTGGGCGGATCACCCACTTCGTGTCCGTCCTCAAAGACGTGACCGAGCTGAGGAAGATGCAGAAGCAGGAGTTCTTCCTGGACCTGGCCCGCGAGGTCCAGAAGCGCTACTACAAGCAGCACGCGTCCGTGCCTGGCTTCGACATCGCGGCTGCTGCCTTCCCCGCCCACCAGACCGGCGGTGACTACTTCGACTTCCTTCCTCAACCCGACGGGTGCCTGGACATGGTCATCGGCGACGTCAGCGGCCACGGGTTCGGAGCCGCTCTGGTGATGGCGGAGACTCGAGCGTACCTGCGCGCCTACTCGGGAATGGAGCCGGACATTGGCGTTCTCCTCAATCGCGTCAACGCTGTCCTATCGAGTGACCTGGAGGGCCGGCATTCCGTGACGCTGGTGCTGGCTCGCCTGGACGCGGGCAAGCGCACCCTCGAGTATGTGAACGCCGGACACGTGTCCGGGTACCTCCTGCGGTCCTCGGGAGAGATCGGCCACGTCATGGACAGCACCGGCCCTCCCCTGGGCATGTTCCCCGACCGCGACTACTCATCGAGCAGGGTCATACCGCTCGAGCACGGCGACACGATTGTCCTTCTCACCGACGGGATTACGGAGGCGATGCGCGATGACCAGGACGAGTTCGGGGCTCAGCGCGCCCTCGGGTTTCTCCGAGGCCATCTCGAAGAACCCGCCGCTCAACTCGTCCAGGGCCTCCACGATGCCGCGCGGGCGTTCTCGGGCGACGGGCCTCAGCAGGACGACATCGCTTCAGTCGTCTGCAAGGTCGGCGCCGCTGGGGACGCACTGGCCCCCCAGTTCTAGCGCTTCCCCGTCGTGCGCTACCCTTCGACGATCTTCTTGAGCGCGTCCAGGGCCTCGGACCAGAACGCCTTCATGCGAGCGACCTCGTCCGCGTCAGCAAGCCTCTTGTGGTCAACCACGACCTGGCTCTTTTCGGGCCCCCTTGCGTAGAAGTTGACGTCCACCGAGCTCCCGCCGACTGCCCACGTGATCCTCATCGACTTTCCCGGGGCGGCCCTGCGAACCGTCAAGTCGGCGTTCCCCAGCCACCGCGCACGAGCTGCGTCGTCGGCCCACGCCCCGAACACCGCTCTGACAGGAGCGCCGATCGTCTTGCTGGCGCTCACCTGAAAGCCCTCCGGCGTCTGGTGCCTCTCGCGCAGGCCCCGCTCCTGCTCGTAGGCCACCGTCACCATCTGCCGCCACCACGGGCCGACCCGATGGTGCTCGGAGAGGAGGGTGACGATCCCCTTGTGCCCCAGCTTGACGGCGCCCGCCTCGTCCAGGATGGCAAACCAGTCGGACCAGGTCTTCCCGGTCCGCGCCTTGACCGTGGCATCGCTGATGCCTGCCGCCGTGCCGGCCTCTTTCTCCTCAGCCATCCCGAACCCCCTTCCCGCGGCGACGTGGCGCAGCCACAGGCGCACACGGGACGGACCCCGCTCCGGCGGCCCGCTACCTGTCGTCAAACACCGTGAAGATCTCCCGGTGACCGGAGTCTACCAGAGGCTTGAACCTCTCGTACCAGGCGCCCCACTCCTTCGCCGCCATGGCATCGCCGCTGGCCGATTCCCAGGCTGCCAGGCTCGGGTGGCTGCTCTCGAGTACCAGGGTGTAGAAGGGCCCGGTGACGTCCATGAGCGCACGGTCGAGTGAGAAGCCGGCCTTCTTCCCGATGCGAAGCCCCTCCTTCAGCAGCGCCTGTGCCTCTTTGGCCTTGCCGAACTTGAGCCGAAAAACGTCGCGAACCAGAATCATGGCGATCTCCCCCTTTCCGATGGGACACACCTAAACTAAGTCTCTGTTGCAGTCACGTCAAGGGTGGCAAGGGGGGCGGCTGGCGCTTCGCGCCCGCCAGGCGGCGCCGTGTCAGTGCGAGAACGTCAGCCTCAGGCCCACGATCCCCGCGACGATCAGGAGGATGCAGCCCAGCCGAAGCGCGTTGCGGGGCTCGTCGAACAGGAGCATCCCCAGCAGGGCGGTCCCGACCGCTCCGATCCCCGTCCAGACGGCGTAGGCAGTGCCGATCGGCAGCGTCCTCGCCGCCTGCGCCAGCAGCACGAAGCTCGTCAAGCCTCCGGCGACCGTGAGCACGCTGGGCCACAACCGGGTGAGCCCCGCCGTGAACTTCAACCCAACCGCCCAGGCCACCTCGAACACCCCGGCCACGAGAAGGATCAGCCATGCCATGGTCGACCTCGGATTTCTTTCCCCCCGATCGGCTCCCTTGGAGCGACGATGCACGCTCAGCGCGAAGCGCGTTCCAGGAGGAACGCGTAGCCAAGGAGCCGGTAGACGAGCTTGGCGGCGAGGAAGTCAGGCGCCACGTTTCCCGGAATCGGTGCCAGCTCCACCACGTCGAAGCCCACGATCCTCTTCCGACGGGCGACCTCCCGCAGCACGGAGAGGGCGCGGTACCAGTCGAGGCCCCCCGGCTCAGGCGTGCCGGTCGCCGGCATCACCGCGGGGTCGAAGGCGTCCAGGTCCACGGTGACGTAGACCTCCTCGGGCAGCGCCGAGAGCACGCGGCCGATCCAGCCCGCCACAGGCTCCTCGACTGCCTCCGGCGCAAACACCGTGCAGATTCCGAGCTCGCGGATGAGCGCCCGTTCCTCGCCGGTGAGCGAACGGATCCCCACCTGGGCAATCGGGACACCGTCGTCGATCACCCGGTGCATCACGCAGGCGTGGTTGTGAGGCGAGCCCTCGAACGAGTCGCGCAGGTCGGCGTGTGCGTCGAGCTGGAGAACCCCGAGCCCAGGGTGCTTGCCCCGCACCGCGCGGACCAGCGGCGCGGTCACCGAGTGCTCACCGCCCAGCCCGACGAGGAACTTGCCGCTGGAGACGACCTCGCGCGCCACCCGCTCGATGCGCTCGAGAGTGGCCGCCGGGCCGGCGGTGTCCGGTACCACCGCGGGGAGCGTCTCGATCCCGACCTCCTCCCAGGTCTCGCGGCCCAACTCCTCGTCGAAGGTCTCCAGGTGGGTGGAAGCCTCGAGGATCGCGATCGGGCCGCGGCGCGCGCCCGGCTGGTACGAGGTCGTCAGGTCGTACGGGATCGGAAGGATGGCGGCTCGGGCCGGGCGCTTCGGCTTTGCCTCTGCCGGAACGCCCAGGAAATCCTGGTAGGGGGCGTAGCGCTCGTCAGTCATCCTTCCTCCACACAACTGCCGTAGCGGCGGCCCTTGCGGCCGCCCGGGTGGGGGCAATCCCCGCCCCTACCCGTCCTTCTTCTCCCGGGCCAGATAGTCCTTGCGGAGCCGATCGAGCATCTCCTCGCGGCGGTCGTAGAGACGCTTGAGCGCACGCGCCTCGCGGTTGGCGAGCGCGTAGGCCGTCAGCAGCGGCAGCGCGATGGTGGTGTCCGTGTAGACCACGACCGCGCTGGGAAGCTGCTCGGGATCGATCTTGCCCCAGGAAACCGCCTCGGCGGGCGTCGCCCCGGAGAGGCCGCCAGTGTCGGAGCGCGCGTCGGTGACCTGCAGGAAGTAGTCGTGCCCTTTCTCCGGGAGACCCATGACCTCCTGAATCTGGGGCTCGGTCTGGAGCAGGAAGTTCTTCGGGCTGCCGCCGCCAAGGATGAGCACCGCGCTCTTGCCCCCGGAGCGCTTGGCGTCGTAGACGATGGCCGCGGTCTCGTTCACGTCGAGGTTGGGGTCGATCGTCAGCTTCGAGCCGGTCAGAGAAAGCGCCGCCACGTTCA
>Ga0315293_10002048_pt1 | contig 19467 bp, 42 predicted proteins | sample YL17G13_20_MG_FD_203071 | JGI IMG/M metagenome (GOLD analysis project Ga0315293, IMG submission 203071) | Sediment microbial communities from Yellowstone Lake, YNP, Wyoming, USA - YL17G13_20 | ecosystem: Environmental > Aquatic > Freshwater > Lake > Sediment | place: USA: Wyoming | collected... | reverse complement strand
TGTTTTCAATGTAAAAATAATTAAAAATTGGGGAACAGAAAATGATCACAAAAACAATTTGTTATTTGTTTCTTTGTGGTGGAATGCTTTTCATTTCATGGACTTTCTATTATTTCTTCACCAATTTTTCTTGGGCTGATGCCGCTTCTTTTATTTTTAGAGAAATAACATTCCTTAAAAATTATCAATTTTTCTCATATATATTATAATTTTTCTGCCTGGGGCGCGGATAATTAAAAAAGATAGGAGAAAATAAAATGATAGTAAAAGAAATTAATAGGGCGCAATTAAAAAAATTGTTAGGGGAACAAGAAGAAGTATTAGATAAAGATATAAGTGATTACAGTCCTTATCTTGATGAAGTATTGCCAAGAGAAGTCCCACACATAGAAAAGGTGCTCGGCATTAAATTTTATAAAAACGATAACGACAGTTATGTATCTAACGATCAAAAAATTCCATTTGAAGATTTTTATAAAAAACTAAAAACGACGGGTTGGGGATATCACAAACAAGGTGAAAAATTTTTCTATAAACAATTTAAGTCGAGATTACACGGAACAACAAAGGGCAAAGGATTAAAATTTCATTGGGGAACGAATCTTTATATTTTTTATAATTCGGAAAGAGGGCACTCAATTCAAATAGGGTTTGGATTACCGCGAATTTACGACTAATTTTCTATTTTCAAGTCATTATCACCCCGCACACTTAAAAACAGATAAAATGATGAGACATTTTATTATTTCTCTGTGGGTTGTCAATTTCCAAACGAGAAAATTAATAACCTAATTTTTTAGAGAAATAACATTCCTTAAAAATTAGTTGACAAAAGTGTAATAGTTGTGTTTTAATGGGCGGCAGAAGAAGAAGGAGGAGGAGGAAGAAATGAAGAAAATTTCTAAGTGGACAATTCTTGACGGGAAGGAGAGAATCGTCGCTACGGGTGGTCCATGTAGTTTCAAGGGACTTGAAAACAATGTCACTCAGGCACTGGAAGACGGAAATAAGGGAGAAGGAACTTTTACTCTCTTCTTTATGGGGTCTAATGGAGAAAAGGTCACACAAAAAGTTATGGTAAAAAAGCAGTATACAGTAGACTTTGGTGAATAACCCCTCCGCACGTCGCCATGCCTATTTTTCTCTCACAATATCCGTTGAAAAATTAAACATTTATTAAAATTACACCATCGGGGAATGTTTTCTCAAAATATGTGGTCTCGTGTAATGTGTGGTCATGACCATTATGGATTATCTTACATTTGTTCACAATTACCTAAAATATAAGAAGAAACATAACATTGTGGGTCGCAACTTACAAGAAAGTATAAAGTAAGATATTATCCGAAGAAAGTTACATTGTATGATGTGTGACGACATTATCCGACATGCACTGTATAAAATTCCCAATTATGTTTTTCCAAAAATGTCCATTCCTTTTACAATCATATGTAATTTTCCTGAAACATAGGAATTCCCTTTACATTTTTTCTATTACTTTCGTCCATCCTGTTATCCAGTCATCCTTTGCCTTCTTTTTCCTCTCCATTTCCTTTAACTTTTTTCGTGCCTCTTTTCCCATCCGTAGTCTTTTCTTCATGTGCTCCCTATCAATCCACCCCTCTTTTTCCCATGGTTTTTTTGACGGTCCCCTTTTCTTTAATATCTCCACCAATGGTATCCCATCTCTTGTCCATCCTTTATATTCCTCTTCATCTAGAAATCCTAAAAATTTCCACAGGTCTGGAGCATTATCTCCTTCTTTTACCGGAAGAAACGCCGCGCATCGATGATATTCCTCTAAAAATTCTTTTATTTGTTCTTCTTTATATTTCCCTTTTCTTAATCCGTTCATGAACTTCGGGAGCTTCTGTTCTTCTGCGCGGTTAGTAGTAGTTGGTGGTATTATTATTGATTGACAGCTACCATTTTCTTTATTTTCCGATACCTCTTTTTTGTTTTTCTCTTGTTCTTCTTTGGTTTCTCCCGTGTTTTTGGCTATATCTATGGCTCTACTGTTTTCTAAAAAGGACAAGACCTCTTTTGTTTTATTTTCATCTTCTATAATTGGAGAACAACCGTAATAAGATTGATATCCTTCTTCGTTTTCTTCTTCCCTCCTCAAGAGGGAATTGCGGGATGAAAATGTATCATAAGCTTCCAACCCCTTCGGTGACATCTTCCTTTTATCTTTTCCCTCTTCGTGACATTTTTCACATACCACTTTATCTGTTTCTAAATTGTGGAATATGAATTCCCCAACAATTGGTTTATTACATTCCGGACAAGTGACTTTCTTGTCTCTTTTCGCGACACATTCGTCACACTCATCTTTTTCTAGATCCCACCCATCTACATCTTTCCTATCAAAATCTTCTAACTTTCTCTCTTTTCCACACTTATCACATTTTATTACCGTATAGGATACCGTTCTTATGGTCATTTATGCTCCCCCGTCTGAATCGAGCCAGTATCTTTCTATTATATTTATTTGACCTTTTTCTTTGGCGAGAGTAAGAGCACACTCTAGTGAACAACAATCCCAGTCATCTACTTTATACCACCCACGGCATTTTTTAGCCACATCTTCTCTTTTATGGCAGGAATCACATTCTAATATTGTTATAATCATTTTCTATTTCCTTCTTTGTATTCCTGTTTGTCTCTCACATTCTTCTCTTGTCGTATATGCTTTGTCCCACGAAATTACGATGCCGCCAGTCACAACAAGTTTTTGCCACGAAATTGTTTGAACTGTTGCGCAATTTAATCCGGACACCCTATCAAAGAACCACACTCTATCCCCGACATTTACATTTAAACCAACTCTCATCCTTATTTCTTTTCTTTCAAGAAGCATTCATGGCACATTGTCTCTGGATAAAAATCATCTAAATTCCATCTTTCTTTTTCTTCCGCCAATCCCATGGTCGTTTCTTTTCCGCATTTCATACACTTTATTATTCTATCCTCTTCCATATCTTCACCTTCGGCCATTGCTTGTATTCCTTGGTCAATTGTCCAGTCGGCCATTTCTCCCATTTTTCTGTTCTCCACTTTAATAGATGATGTCGAGCCAGTGTCTTTTTTCACATTCTAAGCTACATAAGTCGGCGTTAGTGTCTTAAAAGTTACTGGTTGTCCGGTTTTTGCCGCTTCTTCACATCGCTGGCATTTCTCTTCTTTATTCATGCTTTTGCCTATATTCTTTGGTGCACTCCGCAAAACCCCTTTGAGGACAATCCATATAATTTTCTCTACATTTCATGCAGACTTCTAATTTATGATCCTCGAAAAGTCCCACCAATAAGTTGTAGACATTTCTTTTTGACATTTCGTCGTCACTAATCGAAGAATCTATTTCATCAATGATTTCATCGGCAAGTTTGTGAATTCTATCGGTGTCCATTTTTATTTCCCTCTTTAATATATAAGTCAAGCCTAGATTGCGCCCTTTTTAATCTGTCATCAAAACTGTGTGCCAATTTACGCAATTCGCTGGCTATTTGGTCATTTTGTTTGGCAAACTCTTTGCCCGATTGTTCTAATATATCTTGTTGTATTTTGTGTAGCGTATTGTATTCTCCAGCAGCAAATGACCAATTTCTGGCAAATTCAAGACATCTCTCGCACACTTTGTCTAAGTGTTGTCCGGTATGTTTGTCTTCTTTTGTATCGCTCATTTTTTATATCGCCTATCTCTGTCTAAAACTGGAAAATTGCGTTATCGCAATTGCTCAAATTATTAAACGTGGTTTATTCCTATCTATCTCTTCAATCATTTCTTCAATTTTTATGATCATTGCCTCAACCAATCTTAGCATTCGATGATCAACATTGTAGGTATCACTAAAAGAATCCTCTTCTTTTATCTTCTTTAACAACTCTTTAATTTCTTTCATTTACTTTCTCACCATCGATTGTAAAACCCATCTCCCTGTGAAGAAATTTCAATAGTTGAATATCCATATTCTTGAATCCGCTCGAAATATAGCATTGCTTTATGATTCTTTTTTCTTTCCCAATAACCTCTCATTAGATCCTTATTGCCATACCTAGAGTCTCTTTTGTCGAAAATTATCTGGTGAAAATTAATTCCACCAATATTTTCATGGCTTCGTGACTCTTTTACATCGTAAAACATTTATTTTTCACTTAGCCAATCATTTAATTCTTTAATTGCTTTTTCTCCAAGGTCGTATTCCATATTCTTAAATGAGAAATATTTCTTGACAAACTCTCTACCTAGAAATTCGGCTTCTTCTCTTTTGAAGATTTCCTTCTCTTCACTTTCATCGTCCCAACTAAACAAGTGCTCGGCTTCTAGAAGGAGACAATAATCCCCATCTTCGTCAACAATTTTTGTGGTTCCTCCACACCACCAGTCAACATCATTTGCGATCATTTTTATGTATGAATCCGGATTATTTAATTTCAGGGCGCGTTCAATCTTCTTTAGATCTTCATTTTCTGGAGCCTCTAGGAAACGAATGTGGTGATCAGAATAGTCGCCGCCATTGTCCCAAATGATAACTTTATTGTTGTTATTCATGTTTTTAATTTTACCCCGAAATAGACATTATTGTCAATTAATGCTTTTTGATGTCGTCACCCATAGATAAAGTTCTGTTTCTTCTCTTTTGAGGTCTTTCGCTTCTTTTGTTTTTTGGGACCGCCAAAAACATAAACACGCAACACAGAAAATAACCGACAAAATGAGTAAATAAATCATAACTAATCTATAAAAATCGTTTGTTCTGTTACTTGTTGATTGTCTTCTATTTTTATTATCGTGTTTTTGTTTGGTGTAATAACAACCGAAATGTCGTCAATTGATCTTTTATTGTTTTCGTCAACGATGTCAAGCCATAAAGTGGCATACTTCACACTATGTAACTTTTGACCATCCCATTTAAACGCGTAATTTTTGTCTATGCTTATATTGTCCCACGGAGCAGTTGTGAACAACAATGCCTTCCTACCAACATAATTTGCAATTCCATTCGGCAAATATTTTTGAACACATTCTTTACTCAACAAATCATATAATTGGGGAAACACTTCTTTTAGGTGCGTCAAAAATGTCGGAACAGTCTTTTGTTGGTATTCTTTTATTTCCCCGCCAAATGCCGCTTGTGGTTTAAAATCAACAATGGATTTGACAGTTTCAACAGTAAATTGTTCTTTTTTAATAAATGGGGACCCACTAACCATAAACCCAGAATGTGCCAAAACCGGTATGTTTTTATTCATATCTATGTGGCTATATGGCAGATAAATCCAATCACCGACCTCAACCACTTTATCTGGTGGCCGGTTGTTGACAGCATATTGACAATTTTTCGTAAGTTCAATTTTCGATTGTATCCACGTTTTACAATTTCTCGATCTTTTGGTTGGTCCCTCTTCTCTTTGTTTATATCCGTGTGGACATTTCGGTCCGAAGAATAAAAGATTAATACATTGTTTTTTCTTTAACAGAGGGCAGGATTCTATCTTTTCGCAATAATAGGAATCACATGATGCCCTGTCCGTCGATTTACTTTTGAACAATATGTTGGGCGAAGCCGGGTCGTAAATCCCAAAACCAATTAAAACGAAACCATTACTTGCCGCCATGGCAAAAACCTTCCTTATTTTACGATGGCTGGATCTCTAAGAATTGTTTCAATGATTTCAATTAGATCATCGCGTGTTCGGACATGTTCTTCTAAGATATCATCAATAAACAATTTATTTTCTACCATTGGTTCTTTTTTCAGTTCATCAAGGTAATGAAGTAGACGAGATTTCACAATCTTGCGGTCTTTGTCTTTATCGTCGAAAATCCAATCAATTGTCATTTTGTCATTCCTCTTCTTTGATGACTTTCTTTGTTACATCGTTTGCTTGATCAATTGCGCTTTTAACCAAATCATAAACGATGGAATTGTGCTTTATAGATTCGCAAAGCTCGCCAACAATCGGGTCGACAAAAATATGTTTTTCATTTTCTTCCGCAACATTGCCATCGAGAGCTATTGCCTTTTTCAATTCTTCGGCATAAAGCCACATCGCATTACAAATGGTGTCAGTGAAATGGGTAAAATTTTTATTGCTGTTATTGTCCATGCGTTAATTATTTAGTTGTTGAAAAGTCACCGAAACAAAGAAGCTTCATATCCTTTTGAATGGTCGTTGTGAATGTTTGTGACTTGCTTATGATATTCACAATACAAGAAGTCTCTTTTTCGATACCTCTCTTCACGAGATCTTCACGATGAGCAACATATGGATCGGCCTCATAGAGTTCAAAATATCTTTCCGGATTGTTAAGTATCCATTCTTTGCCATTAACTGAATGCATTACTGAATCACAGCAAATCTGTCCAACGCCAACATAGTTTATTTTCCATGGAAACGGCTTCGTTTTGAAATATCTTTGAACTTCGTGAACATGGCTTGAAATATCAGCATCTTTTTTCAGAACAATGAGATCACCAACTTTAAACATTTTATTCCTCCTTGATGATTACCGCAAATTAAAGCACTCTAATCAGGCTCAAAATACTTCCTACGAGGAAACAGATGCTTCCCGTAATGTAAAATATGAGCGCAAGAACTTCCACCACCACTACTCATCCTCCTTCATGTCATATCTATCAAAAAACTTTTGTCCACCATACTCAATCGTAACGACCTCATGCGCTATCTCGAGCGGGAGATGGATACGGAAATCATTTCTCAGTGGATCTTTCAAAATTAGAAACGGGTGATTGTATCTATCAAAAGCGACCTTGATGACTCGTGACGATAGTCCCTTCAAGCGTCGATTTTCACCACGCTCACCCGCGATATCACTGATAAATGTTGCTTTATCTCCGGGATATGGAGTCATGTGTGTCACCTTTTTTCAGCGAGCGCGACTAGAATTATTGTTCATTTATTTCCTCCCTATTCTACTTCTGCTATCTTATCACACGGAACACAAGTGAGAGATATTGCATCGTAGCCATAAGCTTTATAAGCGAAATAGGCGAAACACAAATTTCCCTTCTTGATGTAGTGTATATTTTCGACCATCGTGTTCTCGCTTATATTACTATCAGCGGGACTAAGTTTTTTACATCCAGAAATAAAACAGATAAAACAGCAAAAAGTTATGACAAAACATAAAATAAGCTTTTTCATTCTACATTCTCCTAGTTGTCATATTGAAGACAAGATTTCATACAAAGATTATTTTGTTGAGCACATTGGTCGAACGTTGTTGGGCACTCTGCGTTTGTTGCTTTCGCGCAATCCTTGAATGTCATTGAACAGTCATGAGCACAGTCATTATAAGTTCGACATCCACAAATAATCAAAAAGATAAAAATCATAAACAAAATCTTCATTTTCGCTCCTCTACAACATCATCAATAAAGACAACGAGATGTCTCTCATTGTCGATTTTGTTGGGCTCATCACAAGAAGGAACAATCCACCTATCCAGCGGCGGAGCTTCAAAACGAATAAAAGTGCGCCCATCGTTGAAAATGTCTGGTTCTCCATATTGTTGGATAATCATTTTTGTAGACCTCCCTACACGTTCAATAGGTTTTTCAAAACGAATGCTGAAGATTCAATTGCTCCCTTTACACACGCTTTCATCGATGCGATATCTTTCCCTGTAAGAGAAGAGCAGTAAGCACTTCTTTCAACTTCACTACGACAACCTTTCCACTTCCTATGTGGAACGCTGAGAGTCATTTCTTCAGAGACAACATCAACGAGTGGAGTGATTTTCACTTCATGATCGACATGTCCATCAAGAACATACCCTTTTGAGTGAGGCCGCATCCAGGCGTCGTGAATCATATGAAGAATGGAACCAATCGTTTTGTATCGAAGCTGTTCAGAAGTGAATGACCCTGGTTTTACGTCGAGACTAATCTGAAATCCCTTTTCTAGCCACTCAGCAACAGAAGCGGAACAACAATAGGTGATTTCATCGAATGATTTATTCGTATATTCTTTATTGTCTAGGAGGATTTTCATGGGATGCTTTTTGAGCCAATCATCAATAGCTGTCCCACTGAACTCTTCGAACCACGCATTTTCATGGAAAGTGATCGCGAAGTCTTTCAGGTCGAGTCCCTTCCAGCTTTTGTCTAGGGCGAAGTTGTAGCCTCGAAACTTCGTCTTTGGATTTGAGCTATTCGGGATACAATAATGCTCGAATGAAGTGAACTCATTGTTCCAAAGAGAGTAGCCATTTATGATTGTGCCATGTGCTTCAATATCTTTTACACTGTCTGGATACGATGAAGTGTCGACGATTCCTTGATATTTGTGGATGTCGGCTTCCTCTTTGAAAAGAAGTTCAAGAGCGCAAAATGTCGTCCTCTTATGTGCTGTTCCCTGCATTTATTGTTCCTCCATTGTAGAACCTTTTCCATCACAATGATAACATTTTACTTCTCTGTTACTGCGTCTTCTTTTGCTTCGACACATGGCATATATTTTACAAATTCCTCCGCTGTCATCTCTTCAACTTCTTCTTTTTTCATTCCGCTGATATTTCTCTCCTCGTCGTCGGAGAGTTCTAGATAATCAAAGTCCTCTTTCGAAGCTGGATTCTTGAAGCATTGCTTGCAGTTGATACAACGCCACTTCTTTTTTGGAATTAAGTTTCGTGTAATCCCGTTAATTTTCGTCTTTACACGATCCATCCTTCGTTTCGCATCAGAACCGCAAAAGGGGCAAATGGCTGTAATTTCAATCATCTTGTTCCCGTCTTTCTATCCAACAAAACCTTTATCTTCCAATTCCTTTGCTCGTTCTTCGCAAAGTTTTATGGCTCTATCTATTGGGATGTTCATCCAAACTGCCAAAATTTCTCGATGCCAATCTTCTACACCAGGAGGTTGAACGTATTTATTAACTGTAAGCGCGATCTTCATGACATCTCGCTTGGACAATTCCGGTGGAGAATAACTAAAATCATCTAAAAGTTTCTCAAATTCTACTTTTAAATCAATCGGCAAGCCTTCTATTGACAACATTTTATGCACAATTTCGCTTGGACTTCGTAAAACAGTCTCTGCCATTTTTTGTTCCCCGCTCTTTTTAAGTTCTTCTACCCAGCGACCCATAAATTCTTCCCGCAACTTTTTGTGTTCTTCATTACACCGACATAGCCATTTCTCACCCTCAAATATTGATATTGGATATAGGCGCTTGCCACATGCCAAACACTTATGAAGACCTTTGTCGTCTACATAATAAGAATTATTCGTTAAGGTCGTCATCTTCGCTAATTTTCTTGTAAGTCCAGCATCCAATCGCAAATCCCAGAATAAAAATTGCTGCATGTAATATCATTTTATTCATCCCTAATTTCTTTGTCAATCACTTCATTACTTGGATATTGTTTTTTACATTTAGAACACATGTAGAATCTTAAACCTGTGTTCGCTAGAGGAAGCCATGGAGAATTGCAGCATGGCGAAACTCGTTTGTTTATTTTGACCCGAAGCCCCACATCAATAAAGCCTTTTCCTTTACACAATTCACATTTTTTCTGTGACTTTTCATCATCATGAGCGCAGACAACCCTAATAGAATTTTTAGACCACTGATAAACTTTGTTCATCTTTCCGCTTTCTCATTCTCGTGGATAATTCCAAATTTATCAATATTTAAAAAGCCTGTAAGATGATTGAGAAGTGGCCTTAGATTAAGATGTTTCGGCGTATCGTTTGATTGACACAATACAACCAAGTTTAAAACACGAATGTCGTTCTCCAACTCTTTCTTGGTCAAATCATCAAGAAGGATTTTCATTTTACCAGTGCTCCTCTTATTAATGCTGCTGCCACATCGAGATCTTTCATGGGAGGACAATATTGAATAATTTTGTTTGGATAAACATCATCGTTCATCAGCACGGAAATCGACACACAACCAAATGGATAATTGCCAGAAACATTAAAGATACGGTCATTTACACCAACATTTTTATTAATGTGGGCAATAGCATCATCGAGCCATGAAAAATTATCATCCATAACATAAGAATTAAAACACTAAGGAACTATCTTGTCAATCTATTTCCTTTTCTTCGACTTTTCAAGTTCCTCTGTTTGGAATATCATATCTTTGTAAGTTGTTCTTTCACTATAGTCCTCATCATCGACTTCACCACGAACGTGAATGAGGGTTTTGTCATCGGAACAGAGGAGAGTGATTATCTTCAATTTTGAGCGACTTTCTTCACCATAAACCGTAGCTGATTCAACTTTTACAACTTTCGCACAGAGAAATAAATCTTCAAGTCTCTTTTGATTTTCAGCAGTTTTTTCTTTTTCAACACACCTTCTACGAGAATCAAATCCAGATGTTAGAGCACTCCAAGCTTTATCTTCTTCGTTTCTATCAAGAGCTTCAAAGAAATATGCTGCCGCACATTTCACACATCGATAAAGTTCATCATCAAACTTGAAGGGTGGATCTCCACTTGCTTTCCCGCCACAAATCGCACATTTTATTTCAATCATGATTTTTCTTCCTATTTATCGGCGCTGTGAATGATCCTACGTTTGCTGATTTCAGAGTTTTTTCTAGAGTTTCAAAGAACTTGCGCGTTGGAGTTCCCTTATCAAACTCATGAGCATTCCATGGTTCTTCTTCGCCATTTCCTCTTCGCCCAAAACATGTCAATTCGTTGCCATCCCATTCAAGACGAATAAAATTTTTTGGTTGAAAGTGTTCGATTTTTGTCGTCATTTTACGTTCTCAACAATATATCTCTTTACATCTCCAGGTCTGATTTGAAGTGGGGTAATTCCGTCATCCCAATATGTAGAAAGAAAAACGCTAGCAGGAATTTCGTCGGGTTGCCACATAAGCGCTCTTTCACGGGCGATTTCGAATACTTCTTTTGTGGTGCGCAACGCTCTAGATCGCATCTTAGAAACGTCAAATGTCTTTCGATCAAGATATACGATTTCTTCTGTCGGGACACTCAGTTTCTTGTTATTCGGATCGATGATGTAAGTCGTGTTCAGATCTCGACTGAGACAATAATGCCACGTCTTGCCATCGATGTGGAACTTGCGTCGTGAGTTTTTCGTAAACATCTACTTCTCCATATATCTCCGAAAGATGTTGATCTTCGAGTTATCGTTTAGTTTGTCAACGATTTGTTCGTAGGAGTCGCCCTTCTTGAGTCGGAACAAGATTCCACTTACCGGAAGATCTTTCACGAGTAGAGCGAACTCTTTTTGGTTCTGAATATCTTTCACTTTGTCCCAAGTGCGAGCAACATCTTCTTTCATTTTCTCGTGAGCATCCACATATTTCTGGAAGAGTGGTCGATCTTCTGGGAAATAAGAGAGATATTCATCTTGATTGTTTGACATTACGAGGCAGATGACACGCTTCTCAGAGTGTTCACCATTATCCCTCATGTGACTGACGGCAAGGTAAGCAGGATTTTTGATTTTCAGACGATAAAATGGTTGTTGATCTTCCCAAACACAGACATAACCCTCATCAAGTTCAGGAAGTTCCTTCGCATTCTTCACAGCATCCTCGAAAGAAGACATTCGATATTGTTTTGGACGAGGAACTCCAAGAACTTTCTGTGCCATACCATCCAATTCATTAGAATTCCATTCAGTTCCATCAATTTTGTTACGCATCCCAATGAGTGAAAGTCGATAATCGGGATATCTTTTTACTACGCGAGTTTCTGGTGAAGTTAATTCGAAAATAAAGCAATATTGTTCCCTATAGTGGTCGTCGAGTTTATTGAAAACATTTACATCAAATGCCTTGTCGATCACTTGGCGGAAAGTAACCCCGAAGGCGTTCGGTGCGTCCGCATAGGCCATTTTGCGAGTTGCGAAATTCCATTGATCGTGATACCAAAACGAGGTAATCATCGATCCGTCTATTTTTTCGAGCACGTGAGCTTTCGTGATGTCATATTTACTTGAATCAGGACACTCACCAAAGTTCAGAAACCTATCAAAAGAACGAGCGACGACATTAAATGAATTTTTCTCAAGAATGAGCCCTCTACATTCCCTGACCATCGGGTCATGTTTCGGTGAATCGATTTGAGAGTAGTTGAGAACAACAATATCATCATATTTCTCAGAGACAGAAACCCCATACTTCTCTTTGAGAGCATCGAGTCCCGAAAGACCTTCATGAGCACGAAGAAAATCTTGAACTAACACTTGACTGCCTTTGTTCGAAGTTTGAGAATCTGTTGCCCATAAAATTCAGTTACGGCAATCATCGAAGCTACGAGATAATTGTCCGCTTCGACAATTCTCTCTACAACACGAACAGGAACACCATTTTCTGTCTCAAGCGTAATTTCGACAAGAAATTTATTCATTTGTTTCCTCTAACTTTACTTTGCCCTTTTCCGCTCTCTTACATGCCGAAAGTCTTTTATACAATCCGTTCTCGAATTTGAGAGTCTGTTGTTTGGCAATTTTCTTGGCATTCCACCAAGCGAGCGGCTCTTCCTCACGCCACAGCCGACCACATTTGCCATCGTAAAATGTTGGACAATAACAACTACAATGATCTTTATCCATAACTCGGGCGATAACGGATACAAGAATTTGTTTACCGAATTTGTCATTATCGCTCATTGGTCAATATCCTTAAATGCGTCCCACGTTTTCTTTGCTTCCCACTCGGTGTATTCAATGACTGCTCCAAATCGAATCGCACTCTTGATTGAAGCTCGGACATTATCTTTCCCAACAGAATTGCCAGAATGACAATTAATGAATCGTGGGATGAAACCAAAGTTACCATTCGCCGCCTGTTATCAACCGTTTCGCTATATCCTAGACTTTGGCGCAGCATTGAAGCGAAAAACAACTCATAAATTTCGTCGGTGAGAATGTTGCCGCATTTTCAATCAATTTATTCCGAATTGTGTCCACACTCATTTAACTCCTTGGTTGATCCGGCAAACAATATCCTCTATTCCTAACCCTGTTCCCTCTTAAAGAATGGTTCATTTACTTCAACGGCCCACCCTTTGTCCGTCGTATATTTGACAATCGGTTTAAGTTCCGGTCTATTAAAAATGATGACATTGTAGATGGAATTCGCGGTATCATGCGCCATTCGTCCAATGCCAAAGTAAGCAATTTTGAATAGCTTCTTCACCATCACATTCCAAGCATCTTGAAGAAGTCCCGTTCCGAAAGAAGAGCCACGCCAAGCTTCTTCGCCTTCTGGCTTTTGGAACTAGTGCTAGTCACGTCCGCTTGGACTAGATATGTCGTTGACTTGGTAATCTCCTTGGCTACTTCGCCCCCATTTTGGGCGACAAGATCCCATAACATTTCACGAGTCCACCGTTCTCCGTTCTCATCCTCACGCAAAACTTTACCGGTAAAACAGAATGATCCACTCAATTTGTTTGACATCTTGGGAACCTCCTTCTTCGTTTCTTTTCCTGTGATTTTTACTACGGTCAAAAGATCCTGAATGATTTCCTTCTTATCTTTCATACCACACCAAAAAGCTTCCGCCATGGAATTTCCAATGCCTCTAACAGCGGTCATTAGTCCACGATCTTGTCTTTCCGCAAGTCGAACCAATTTCTCAATGGTGTCATATCCAGAATCAATGAGTAATTGCGTCATTTCAGAAGAAAAATTGCCACGAATATTAAGCCCACCAATAAAATTCGCAAGAGAGATTTCACGCTTGCTTTGAATGGCCTCTACAATCTTTTCTGCAGATCGATGTCCTTGTCCTTCCATGGTTTCAACTTGTTCAACAATAAGACGATAGAGATCCGCCGGAGTTTTTACTAACTCCGCCTCAAAAAGCTTCTCAATTGTCTTCCTTGCGAGTCCAAGACTAGAAATACCTGACTTATCAAGCCACTTCAAAATATCGCCAATCGCCGCGCCGGAACAGTTCAAATTATAACAGACAAGGAATTTTGCCTCTTCCATTGTCTTTGCGCCACATTTCGGGCAAATATCAGGAACAGAGAATCGCTTTGAATTTGTTCGCGTTTTTACCGACTCCACGTATGGGATCACGTCATTTCTTCGACTAAGAATTACAGTGTCTCCAGAACCAAGATTATAATTTTTGAACATTTCAAGATTGTGAAGAGAAGCGCGAGTTACTGTCACGCCGCCAATTCGAGTAGGCTCAAGGATGGCTACACTTGTAATCTTGCCCGATCTGCCAAGCTGCCAAATGCAGTCCGCAACTTTTGCTTCTTTTGTCATTGCCGGGAATTTCCAAGCAGTTTGAGCTTTTGGGTTCCCACCGAGCAAACCATGCCGATGTTGTTCCCTGAGATCATTCAACTTAATGACAAGTCCATCAATGTCGTATTTTACATTCGCTCGCTTATCGGCAACATATTCATTATAGATTCGAATGGCGTCCTTCATTGAAACCAAGTGGCAAGGAACTGTCTGAAGCTCATTTCCATCACTTAGGAATTCGAGTTTATCCCATTCAGTATCGAAGTTTAGATCATCGGAGTGAACATCGTAATAAAGAACGGTCAAAAATTCTGAATGTTCGTGATTGAATCGTTTAGAGATTCCTGATGCCGCGTTTCGCGCATTCTCGAAATGTTCAAGTTTGTTTAGGGCCTCGAAATCATCAGCAAAGATGACAATTTCACCACGAAGGTTACCAGTGAAGGAGCCAAGACCCATCCGAACATTCTTCATCTTACGGACATTGAGGAAAATATCTTCCCCAACCTCCGAGTCTCCTCGCGTCGTGGCGTGGACTAAGTTGCCATCCTTATATTCGAGATCGATTGAAATTCCATCAAGCTTCTCTTCAAGGACAAGTTCATCACCCGGAGAAGTGGAGACATCACCGAACCATTTTTGAAACTCCTCTGTTGTGTTGACTTTATTGAGCGAATACATATTTATTTTGTGAGTTCTCTTATTCCATTTTGAGGTCTTGGGAACTGCCGCTCCAATTTTCTTTAGATATGGATTCTTTGGATCTACCTTCCGTAGTTGATCCTTTAGGGTGTCGTAAATCTCATCCGGAATAAGTGAGGTAGAATTGTTATAATAGGAATTATCCGCCTGGACAAGCTTCTCGACAAGAACTTCAATGTTCGATTTCATATCCCTATCCTATCATGGAAGATACGTTTTTGTCAATCATCCATATTGATTTTAAAGATTTTCCAAATCCCACTCAATCCTTCGCGTAAATTACGAAACCCTTTCCCATGTTATCCCAACAGACTACGGCCTTTGTAGCGAATTGCCCCATTCCACCTACTTGAATCGATGGACATGTCCTGCCAAACATGCTGCGCCCCGAATTCGTAGTCCACATCGAAACCTTGATCCTCGGCATCAAAGACGAATTTCTGTTGATTCTTGCTCAATTTATCAGTGGTCTTTTCCATGTTAATTTCCTCGTTATTACGACGCTTCCAGGTTCCAGCTTCGCCATCATTGTCTTTACGATAACTACGACTACGTTTACTATCGGCGGGCATTTCCTAGTCCATCCGGCTCTTGCTATATGCCTTGATTCCGTGCTTCTTAAGGACATCGGTAAAAGCGTAAGCAAAGGATTCTTTGCGGTCCATCGACTGATTGAATTCCCCAACCCAATAAACGCAGGTCCCGCCGCCATATTCAGGGCGGGCATTCTTGTTCTTCGTGGCCCATCGAGCAAATGGGGAGTTGCCGGGACGGACGACGATCCAAGCGAAACCACAACAACCTTCCGAAACGAAATATGTCGGTTTTGTGGTATCAATCTCGTTGCTGAAAAAGCTTTTTGCCTCCCCAACAATCATGGGAGCCGGATTGCTACCCTTACCAGCAGCAAGACCAGCTTCGTAAGCTTCTTTCCAGATTGCCCTGAAATTCTCTTCCATTGCCTTCTTTTCTGTCGTGTTCATAGTTTTATTATATCATAAGGTGGGTATTTTTGTCAATCAATCGTCTACAATCTTCCCTTTTTGAGTATTGGTTTTCTTGCTATCGGCCTCCGCAATTAGCTTTTCAAGACGCGCTCGCTCTTTCTTTGCGCCAATTCCGGCACCGAGTTTGGCATCAAGCTTTTCAAGTTGTTCTTTTGGAGATCGCTCATCGCGCTCTGCTTGTCTCTTTTTCGCCAGTTCATTCTTAAGTTGCCTGTCTGCTGATTTCGACATCTTCTTCTATTCCTCCATCCTTATTTTTAGAAATGTTTGTTCCTCAGGTGTCAGAGTGTCGAAGACTAACTTCTGATCGACGAGAAACCATCTCTTGGGTCTTAAATCGTCAGGATTCGAAAAGAATTCCTTAAACTCCGACTCTTTATAGGCGATTGCCGCCGCTGTGAATGGTCCATTGTCTACAAGGCAAACAAGAAAGTGGTCTTTCTCAACGGGCCACTTCGGATTCATTTCAAGACGACCTTCTCTCCTTAGAAAGATTTCTTTTGATTCGTTCGGCGGATTGATGTAAAAACCCATGTTATTCCTCCTCATCCTCTTGATAATGGTGATTGTCGCACCAACACTTAACAACATCAGTAAAATTAAGGATCTCTTTTTCTGTTAAATTACTTAGGTGGACACTTGTTACTGAATGTGGTTCCATTGGATCGTCCGGATTTGCCCATGTGGAAATGTCAATTGGTGAACAACTCTTTGTCAATTCCTTGTATCTCTCGTTGGTGTCTCGCGCAATTTTTTCGGCAAATGCCTGTGTCTTTGTCTCATTTTCAAGTTTATTAACCCACGAGCAAACAATCTCGGAGGATAGGTCAATAGAAACCTTCCTCCATGCGGCTTCTGGTGTTGTTAATGGAATTTTAATAAACAATGGTTTATTTGCATATTCTGGAACACGATATTGGACTTTTACTTGGATATAATCTCTACCTTCCAACGAATTGCGTGGATCATAAATTGTCTGGAGATAAATGGCAACTTTTCGATTATGTTGAAAAATGTAACGAAATTTTTGTTTCTTCTGTTGTGGGTCTACAATTTCCCGATAAAGATAGTCCGGACACTTTACTTTGTTCATTTCATTGATAAGTTCGCCAGGATTCATATAAGAAGGGTATCACAATTAAGTGATTTTTGTCAAGTAATGGGAATAAAGACTATTTTTTAGAAAGGATATCGGCCATCTTGAATAGTGGGTGGATTTTTTGACGACCCTTGCCATCGTTCTTAATTTTATTGTCCGAATCTTCGGGGTAGTCTTTTTGACGGTCGCGTTTATAGGGATCTTTAATCACATTCCCCGCTCTTTGGCCAAGTGGCAATTTAAATCCTTGAATCGATCCGCCTCCGCTGCTTGACATTTCATCGATTTTCTTCAAAATTTCTTCATCTATATCTTCTTTTTTCCTCTTAGTGTCGCTAACTTCCTTTTCATCATCGTCATCATCTTTCTCGGGGTAATTTAATGTGAACGCGCTAGACGAGTAGCCTACAGCACCCCCAGTTCCAGAAACTTCATCAAGATATTCCTCACCATAACACCATTCATGATATGGCACCCCTTGAATTCTTATTTCCTCGTTCTCAAATACTTCCTCGTGACACACTGGACAAAGTGACATGTTTTCCATCTGGCCTAGTTACTTTCAACCTCCATCACCATAACAAATTAATTATTCTTTTTCGTTTCTATTTTTCTTATTTTTCGGAGTCAGCTTGCTTAATTTCTCTAACAATTTCTGGATTTCTTTTAGAATGTCGGCAATCTCTTTGTTGTGTTCTTCGTCATTTTCTTTAGTCCACGGATTTACAGGCTCATCGGGAACCCATGGATATTTTGGCTCTCTGCCGGGTGGGTAGCATCCATACCAAGCTGCTGGTGCTGGCCCATAATATTGCGTTGATTGTTGATTACTCATTTCGCTATCCCTCTCATTCTTCTGATAAGTTCCTGTGCTTTTAGATCATAGAAATTAACAGCTTTTTCGCACACTAAGGCGAATAATTCTTGAAGTTTCTTTATCGAACTGCCACCATTAATGAATTCTTCTGTTCCTTTGGCATATCGCGTGGGAATAGTGCTATATTCAAATTCCGTTGTATTAAGATGAATCGATTCAAATCTAAGATCTTTCCTAAAGAATCTTCTTTCGAGTACAATTGTTTTTGTCATGGTGAGTCGGCCATCATTTGAGGTATATTTTCTATCCTGCTCTGTCCATCTGAGAATTCCGCTTTTGGTCTGATTAATGACTAGATCTAAAAGTTCGTTCACAACATCCTTGTTCATTTCTTTTCTCCGTCATCTTTGATTTCACAAAGAGCACAATACCATATCACTGGAATGAGCGGAATCGCAGGGATTATCTTTATCGGCATTAATAGCGCGGATAATGCCGCCATTCCAAAACTGAATTTGTCAAGATTAAGCGGCCATGTCATCGCTTTACTACACCAAAACATAAATTTGCCATGATCAAATTTAGGCATTTTTGTTGATTTCATTGTCAAGCTCCAATTTCCCATGATCTAAGTGATTTTTCGCCATTTCATCCCAGGCTTTTTCGTTGTGTGCTTTCACCTCTTCGATTATTTTTACTAGATGTTTTGCTTCGTTCGCTTTTATTTCAAATGAATCAGAATCTCCATAGCGTGATCGATATCCACAAACATATTTAATTCCCTTCCACAACCTCTTAAATATCGATTTTTCCCACTTAAGAAAAACAAAAACATGAATTTCCTTGGTGTTTCTAAATGTTGGTCTATCATCGAATACCGATGCTACAAATCGGGCAGTATTATCACAACTATCAACATCGAGCGATCTAGAAAGTATATCTAAACTTTGATAGTGGCCCATCCTTATGGTGTCAACAGCATGGTCACTAAAATCAATGTTCCTTATGTTTTTTAGGAGTTCGATTAATCGGTCAAAATCCATTCCATCGAGTATTGTGGTATCAAAATCGCCAAATTCTCTTTCTATATTAAACAAGTATCTAATGGCATTGAGGATTCTTTTATAAAATACCAGTGGCCATGGCTGTAGAAATTTGTTCACACAAACTGTGTCATCATATCGCGGTTCTTTTCCTTTTGCGATCCCCTTGGCGTTGTCCATGCTACATTCAATGCCGGGAGAATAATAAAGTTCAATAACATGTTCAAATGTGTGGCATCTACACGGAAAGAACTCATGTTTATCGTCAGGAATCATTTTTAGTCTTTCTCCTTTTCATCGAATTTGTCAAATATTTCATGGAAACCACCATCTGAATAGCCGATAAGTTGATAAAATTCTTTCATTTCATCAAGCGTAAACACACCCGTATCAAACACACGCCACAGATGATTGAGATCACATTTTATATTGTTCGTTGCGCTCATGAGGAGGAAATCAACAACTCGATTTTTCTCATAACGGAAACATCCATTTTTATCTTTAACAAGTTTTCGGTTCATTACTTTTCTTCTTTCCAGCACTCATATAATTGAAACATGCCGCTACT
>Ga0315293_10002047_pt1 | contig 19475 bp, 15 predicted proteins | sample YL17G13_20_MG_FD_203071 | JGI IMG/M metagenome (GOLD analysis project Ga0315293, IMG submission 203071) | Sediment microbial communities from Yellowstone Lake, YNP, Wyoming, USA - YL17G13_20 | ecosystem: Environmental > Aquatic > Freshwater > Lake > Sediment | place: USA: Wyoming | collected... | reverse complement strand
GCACTCGCGCCGCCCCCCCGCCGCCGCCTGCGCGCCGGCGGCGATCTCGCGCCCCTCGAGCGGAGTCACGCGAACGAGGTACTGCGCCGTGCCGTGATGCAGGCGCACCTGGTCCCCGGAGCGCAGCGGCCGGCCGCCGGGCACCACCTGCACCCAGGCGTCGAAGCGCCTGCATACGCGGCCGGCCGCTTCCGACGCGACCAGCCAGCTGCCGCGCTCCACGGCGCCGCGGTCGAGGCCGCGCAGATTCACGCCCACGCGGCTGCCGGCGCGCACCACCTCGGCCTCGTGGTCGTGCACCTGCACGCTGCGCACGGCGGTGCGCGTGCCGCCGGGCTCTACCACCAGCGCGTCACCGGCGCGGATCTCGCCACGCCACAGCGTGCCCGTGACCACCGTGCCGATGCCTTTGAGCGGGAACACCCTGTCGACCGGCAGACGGGCGGGGCCGCCGCGCCGGCGCGCCGTGACCTGCTCGGCGGCGCGCTGCAAAGCGGCGAGAAGCTCGGCCGTGCCGCGCCCGTCGCGAGCGCTCACGGTGACGACCTCGCAGCCGGCGTAGGGCGTCTGCGCGAGGAACTCGCGCACGTCCTCCGCCGCCATCTCCAGCAGCTCCTCGTCCACGAGGTCGGCCTTGGTCAGCGCCACCACGCCGCGCTCCACGCCGAGCAGCTCGATGATGGCCACGTGCTCCAGGGTCTGTGGCATCACGCCGTCGTCGGCGGCGATCACCAGCAGAAAGAGGTCGATGCCGGTGGCGCCGGCCACCATGGTGCGCACGAAGCGCTCGTGGCCGGGGACGTCCACGACGCTCAGGCTGCCGCCCCCGGGCAGCTCCAGCTCGGCGTAGCCGAGCTCGATGGAGATGCCGCGCTCCTGCTCCTCGCGCAGGCGGTCGGTGTTCTTACCCGTGAGGAGCGTGATGAGCGCGGTCTTGCCGTGATCGATGTGGCCGGCCGTGCCGAGGGTCAGCGGGACCGCGGCATCGCCGGACGGGCCGGTCGTGTCGGGGGCGCCCGGCACCGGCGACCCGTCAGGCGAGCGCCGCCAGCACGGCGCCGGCCAGCTCGTCCAGCTCGGCGTCGCGCACGGCGCGCAGGTCGAAGAGCAAGCGGCCGTCGTGCAGGCGGCAGACGACGGCGGGCGCGCCGAGCCGCAGCGAGGCGGCGAGCCCGTCGGCGTCGCCGTCCACGCTCACGGCCACGGCGACGCTGGGCACCTCGGTGACCGGCAGGGCGCCGGCCCCGGCGCGCGCGACGGTGTCGACGAGCTCGAGCCGGGCCTCGGGGATGCCGGCTCCGATGAGCAGCTCGCGCAGGCGCCCGGCGCGGCCGCGCACTTCGTCGAGCGGCGCCGCCAGCGCGGCCAGCGTCGGGATCTCGGCGATCGCCCGCCGCGGGTCGAGATACAGCCGCAGCACAGCGTCGAGCGCGGCCAGGTCGAGCTTGTCGATGCGCAGGGCGCGCGCCAGCGGATGGCGGCGCATCGCCTCGATGGCCGCGGCCCGGCCTACGGCTACGCCGGCCTGCGGGCCGCCCAGCAGCTTGTCGCCGCTGAAGGTCACGATGTCGGCGCCGGCGGCGATGCTGTCGGTCAGCGCCGGCTCCTCGGCGAACAGCGGCAGGCCGGCCAGGGCGCCGCTGCCGAGGTCGTCGACCAGCACGGCGTCGTGCTCGTGGGCCAGGCCGGCGAGCTCCTCGAGCGCCGGCTCCGCGGTGAAACCGACGATGCGGTAGTTGCTGGTGTGCACGCGCATGACGGCGCGCGTGCGCGGCGTCCAGGCCTTCTCGAAGTCCTTGAGGTAGGTGCGATTGGTGGTGCCGACCTCGACCAGCTCGGCCCCGCTCTCGCGCAGGATGTCGGGGATGCGAAAGCCGTCGCCGATCTCCACGAGCTGGCCGCGGGCGACGAGCACCTCGCCGCCACGGGCCGTGGCGGCCAAAGCGAGCAGCACCGCGGCGGCGTTGTTGTTCACGGCCAGCGCATCCTCGGCGCCCGTGACCGTGCAGAGCACGTCGTGCACGTGGTCCTGACGCGACGCGCGGGCGCCGCGCGCCAGGCTGTACTCGAGGTCGGTGTAGCCGGAGGCGGCGGTGACGACTGCGTCGACCGCCTCCTGCGGCAGCAGCGCCCGGCCGAGATTCGTGTGCACGACCACGCCGGTGGCGTTGATGACGCGGCGCAGGGACGGCGTCACCGCCGCCTCCAGAAGCCGCGCTGCCCAGGGCACGAGGGCGGCCGGCGTGAGGTCCGCCGCTTGCGCGGCGGACGCCTCGCCGGCCGCCCCCGCCGCGAGGATCTCGGCCCTCAGCCGCTCGATGACCGCGCGCACGGCGTCCACGACCAGCTCGCGCGGGTACCGCTCGAGCAGCTCGAGCGCCGCCGGCTCGCGCAGCACTTCGTCGACGGCGGCCAACGAGCGCAGCTGCGCCCGCCCTCCCGCACCGGCCTTCTCGCTCTTCTCAGCCATCGTCGTCCTCCACGGCGAGCGTCCTCCGATCGCGCCGCACGCGCAAGTGCGCCATGGTCATCGCATACGCCACCACGACGAAGGCGAACCACCACTCCGTGCCCTTCAGGGCGATGCTCTGCATGAGCTCCGGCCACCGCGCGCGCCCCAACACCAGAGCGAACGCGGCGGCGGCGAAGACGATCTCGGTGAACAGCCAGAAGTGAAGCGCCGGGCTCTCGCCGAACCCGCGCAAGGTCGCCCAGATGGAGAGGACCGCCACGCCCACCGGGACCAGCCCGATGACGATCGCCAGCGCCAGCTGCGTCACGACCTCCCACGCGCTGCGCCCGGCGGCCCACTGCCACACGGCCCCCCGATCGGTGCCGACGCCGAAGATGACGACGGCGAGCCACGCGACGAAGGCGATCACCGAGAAGGCCCCGAACAGGATGAACGGGAGGACCGAGAGCACGCGAAGGGCGAACCGCGGGCGCGGAGCTTGCGCGGCCAGGATATCTTCTTCGCTGGGCTTCCAGCCGGGGTCGCCGGGCTTGCGCTCGGGGCTCACGCGGCACCGCCGGGCAGGTGTGCGGGCAGCACTGCGGCTCAGCCTTCGAGCACGAGGGTCCCGGGCGGCGCGGCAGTGACCTCGCCGACCGTCCAGCCGTCGACGCCGCTCTCCCGAAGCCCGGAGAGGAGCGCCGCGAGCTTGTCCGCGGCCACGGCGATCAGCAGGCCGCCGGACGTCTGCGGGTCGAACAGCGCCAGCACGCGCGGGTCCCGCTGGTCGACCTCGTCCGGGGTGCCGCCGGCGCCGCGCAGACGGGGCAGCAGGAAGTCGCGGTTGCTGCGCAGGCCGCCCGCGGACACCGCCCGCGCGATGAGCTCGAGGACGCCGTCGTGCAGGGGCACGTCGGCGACCCGCACGACGGCGCCGGCGGAGCTTGCGTCGAGCATCTCGCCGAGGTGCCCGAGCAGGCCGAAGCCGCTCACGTCGGTGCAGGCGTGCGCGCCCACGGCCGACATGACGGCCGCCGCCGCCGCGTTGAGGGCGGCGGCCTCCTCGATGGCCGGCATCATGTCGTCCTCGCTCAGCAATCCCTGCTTGAGGGCACTGGCCAGTACGCCGATGCCGAGGCGCTTGGTCAGCACCAGCCTGTCGCCGGGCCGCGCGCCGGCGTTGTGGACGATCTCGTCGGGCCGGGCCACTCCGGTGACGGCCAGCCCGTACTTGGGCTCCTTGTCGTCGATGGAGTGCCCGCCGGCCAGCTCGGCGCCGGCCTCCATCACCTTCTCGGCGCCGCCCTGGAGGATCTCCGACAGGTGCGTCATGCCGAGGTCGGCCGGCCACGCCACGAGGTTCATGGCAGTAAGAGGGCGGGCGCCCATGGCGTACACGTCGCTGAGCGCGTTGGCGGCGGCGAGCTGCCCGAACCAGTAGGGCGAGTCGACGATGGGCGTGACGAAGTCGACCGTCTGCACCAGGCAGAGGTCATCGGAGACGCGCGTCACGGCGGCGTCGTCGCGCGTCTCGAGCAGCCGCGCGAACTCCGGGGAGCTGCGCGGGAGAGCATCAAGCACGGCCTGCAGGTCGCACGGACCCAGCTTGGCCGCTCAACCGCTCTTGGCTGCGAACTGTGTGAGGCGGATCTTGTCGGTCATGCGCCAAGCTTACCGCACGTGCGCGGCCGCGAGTGGGGCGCGGCGGCGCTCAGACGCGCGGCGGCGGGCGGAGGCCCTTCGGCCGCCGCCCGCCGCCGTCATGCGCGGTCCGCCGGTCCCGCAGGACCGGCGTCCCGCCTCACTTCACCGTGAGCGTCGCCCTGGCGACGTTGTCCTGGGTGTTGCCGGCCAGGTCGGTGGCGTACACGTACCATTTGTACGTCCCCTTGGCCAGGTTGCACCTGAAGCTGCAAGTGCGCTTCGAGTTCGTCGGCGCGCTCCTGATGGTGATGGTCTTCGCCGTGGTGCCGTTACCGCGCTTGATCTTGATGACCACCTTGGCGCTGGGGCTGAGGCCGGCCGGCTCGGTGACGCGGTACTTGAGCCGGGCGGTGTTGCCCTTCTTCACGCTGACGTTGCCGAGGGCCGCGGTCTCGGGCTTCGTGGTGTCGATCTTCACAACTTCCGACGTCACGGCTGTGATATTGCACCAGTCGGTAGCCCGGGCGTAGACGGTGATCCCCCCTTGCGTCGTTACCGGCACTGTGTAGCTCGTGCCGTCGGTCCAGGACGCCACCGAGGGCGGCGAGTAATACTGCACCTTCTGCACGCCGGACTGGCTGCCCGTGGCGCTGAAGGTGAGGGCCACCGGGGTGTTATGCCAGGCGCTGTCGGCGCCGCCGATCGTGACCGCCGGTTCGGTGGTCTCGGCCACGACGGGGAGTAGCAGCGCCCCGGCGCTCGAGACGCCCGGTGGGAACGGCGGGTTCTTGACGCTGACGGTGAGCGTCGTGGGCGTGGAGATGTCCGCCGCCAGCAGGGGCACGGTCAGCTGCGAGGCGCTGACGAAGGTCGTGCCCGTCTTCTCGCCGCCGCTGAGCAGGATACGAGCGCCGGCCAGGAAGTTGGAGCCGTTGACGGTGAGCACGACGTCGTCCTTCACATAGCCCGCCCAGACCGAAGTGGGGCTCAGGGAGGTGACCACCGGCACCTGAGCCCCGATCGTGAAGATCGCGGGAGCGCTGGTCGTGCCCGCGCTCACATTCATCACCGTCACTTCGGCGGTCCCGGCCGTGGTCAGCTTGGTGGCGGGAATCACCGCAGTCAGTTGCGTCGGGGAGTTGTAGGTGGTGTCGACAGCCGCTCCGTTCCAGCGCACGCTCGAGCCTGTGAAGAAGATACTCGAATCCTCGAAATTGCTCCCGTGCACGGTCAGCGCCAGTTCACCGTGGCCCGCCACGACACTGGACGGGTCGAGTGAGGAGATCGCCGGCGGCGACACCTGGAAGGCACGGGGGAGCGTGACCCCCGCGCCGGGGATGAACAGCCATTGGTCGACGTTGAGGTCATAGACCCCCTCGAAGTCGAACCCCGCAGGGAGCGCGAAACTCACGTCGATTGTGGAGGCGGTGACAACGACGCCGGTTCCCGCGATCTCGAAGACGCTCGGAGGGGGCAACTTGAGCTTCACGGTAGTCGTGAGGAACAGCGTTGTAGCATCGAAGCTGCCGTGTACGTGACAGGCGACCGTCGAACCCCCCTGCCCATAGGTCGGCACGATGTCCGTCACCGCTAACGCTGCCATCGCGCCCGGCACAATGAGTAGCATCGCCCCCGCGAGGCACGCTATGAACGCCGAGATCTTCTTTCCCATGACCCCACCTCCTGATACCGGTTTGGTCGTGACTGCGCCGGTAGCGCGGATGCGCGGCTCGAACGCCGGCGACTTTCGCACGACATCGCGTTCACTGTACTACCAATGAGCCAGCGCGAGACTCGCTGGCCGCGAAAAGCGGGGCGGGCGGAGGCCCTTCGGCCGCCGCCCGCGTTCAGCGCACGGTCAGCCTGGCCGAGGCCGGCTTCTTCTGCGTGTTGCCGGCCGGGTCGGTGGCGGAGACGTAGTAGCGGTAGGCGCCCGGATGAAGCTTGCACACGAAGCGATGCCTGAGGTCCGTGTTCGTGGCCCGCAGCCCGAGGGCGAGCGTCTTCACGGTCTTGCCGCGCGCGTTCCTCACGACGATCGTGACGCTCGCCTCAGGCGCAAGGTCGCCGACCCGGTACCGCAGGTTCACGCTGCGGCCGCTGGTCACGCTGGCGGCCCGCGCGGCCGTCTTCGGACCGGCGGTGTCGATGCGTACCATGCAGCTGCGCTCGGGCTCCACGTTGCCGGCCTTGTCGCGCGAGCGGAACAGGACCGTGTGGACGCCCGGCTCCTCGACCAGCAGAGTCGTACCCTCCCGCCACACGAGCCCACCGTCGAGCGACGCTTCGGTGCGGGCGACGCCGGAGCCGGCGTCGGTGGCCGCGAAGGTCAGCGAGACGGGTCCGCCGTGCCAGGCGTCGTCCGCGCCGAGCACGACCGTAATCGGGGGCGTGGTGTCTGCCGGCGGCGTCGGTTCGGGCGTCGGCGTGGGTTCGGGCGTCGGCGTCGGTGCGGGCGTCGGCGTGGGATCAGGGGTGGGCGTCGGTGTCGGTGTCGGGTCGGGCGTTGGTGTGGGATCCGGCGTGGGGGTGGGATCCGGAGGGGGAGGTGGTGGCGGAGGTGGATCGGGTGGTGTCCAGCCGCTCAGGCTCGGCGTCGCGATGCTCCAGATGCCCCAGGCATCGCCGGACGTCGGAGGGTGGTAGCGCGCCCAGTGGATGCTCGTGTCCCACGTGTTGAGGTAGGCGTACTCGAGGAGGCCGTCGATCTCGCGGTAGCCGATGCCCGTGATGGCGTGGTCCACCTGGCCGTCGCCGGTGCAGTCCACGATCAGGACCATCGGCCGGCCGACGTCGACCTCGCCCTTGAGGACGGCCCAGGTGGTCATCGAGACAGGATTCCCGACGTAGTAGCTGGCGGAGCTGGGCGCATAGGCCGGCTGCCGGGAGTTCACGTAGCCGATGAAGGCGGGGCCGACCATGCTCGTCCAGCTCGAGCCGTATGTCAGGCCCTCGACGCTCCACGAGGTGTGCATGAAGTCGGCGACGCTGTTGCTCGCGTGCTCGTCGCCGGCCGGCAGCTCGCTCCTGTCGTCGATGTGAGGCCCGCCGCTGTCCATGGGCTCGGAATAGTCTTGATAGTGGCCCAGGCCGCCGCCGTCTCTCTGATCGGAGGCGATGGCCTGCAGGACGTCCGTGGTCTGCGCGCCGGCGTCGCCGGGGATGAGCTCGTCGAAGCCGTGCGTGTCGTAGTAGCCGATGACCATGCCGGTCGCCGTCGGTCCGCATCCGTGCCGCCAGGTGAAGGCGGGCACGCCGGCGATGAGGTGGTCCTCGCCGGTGGCTCTGGCCACCGTGCGCGCGTAACCCTTGACGACGCTTTGTGGGGGCGTCGGCCCGGTCGTGGTGTGGTACCGCAGGGCGGAAGTTGCGGCCGGGCCGGCGACGCGCCAGGCGCCGGCCGCCGGCGCAAGGATGCCGCACGCTCCGGCGAGAAGAACCAGCGTCGCGGCGCTGTTGACAACGGGCAGCGAGATACGATGCATGGGTGCTTCTCCGGGGATCGTCGGGCTCTGCTCCCTGCATCGGCAGATCTCCAGGAACGATGAGGCGCCGAGGCCGACTTGCGTAGGCTCGGCAGGCGACGAGGGGCGGCGGCTGTACGGCCTGGGGCCGCCGCCCCCGTCTCGCGGCGTTCATCGCCATCGACGGCGATCTCTACGTGGTGGCGCAGGACGCCCTGACCGACGGCACCGTGCCCGGCCCGGACCTCGACAGGCCGTACCACACGCCGAAGCTCATCGCCAAGTTCAACGTGGGCGGCGGCATCTCCACGCCGATCATGGTCGACGACACGATCGTGGCCGCCGCCTACGACGGCATCGTGCACCTGTACGGCGTGAAGTGGCACACGGCGGAGAAGGGCGACGCCGGCGCGCTCAAGAGCCCCGACGGCGGCTGGTTCACGGTGAAGGTGAAGGAGACCGACTCGTTCTCCGGCGGCGGCGCCTTCGAGAGCACGCCAGTCATGTGGAAGGGCCGCGTGTTCATCGGCTCGCGCGACGGCTCGCTGTACTGCATCGGCGACCGCTGAGGCGGCCGCGCCGGATCAGGCTCTGCGACGCTCCAGCCACGCCGCGAACGCCTCCAGCCCCTCGCCGAAGGCGACGCGCCCGAGGCCGAAGCGCACGTGGGCGTCGCCGTAGTCGAACACGGTGGACGGGAGGAGCACCACGCCGGCCTCCTCGACGAGGCGCCGGCAGAAAGCGAGCGCGCCTTCTGCTGCGCCGAGGCGCGCGAAACAGATGCTGCCGGCGCGCGGCCGGACGAGGCTCAGGAGGCCCGGCCTCTGCACCGCGAAAGCCTCAAGCTTGTCGAGGTTGTCCGCGATGGTCCGCAGGTTGCGGGCGACGATCCTCTCGCGCTCGCGCAAGCCGATGAGCGCCAGGATCTCGCTGGGCGCGCTCGCGCAGATCGTCGTGTAGTCCTTGTAGGCCGCGAGCCGCGCACGGAGCTCGCGGTCGCGCACCGCGAGCCAGCCGACGCGCAAGCCGGGCAGCGAGTACGTCTTGGACATCCCCGACAGAGCGACGGCCTTGTCGTAGAGCTCGACGGCCGAGGGCAGCCGCGTCGCCGGGTCCTGCTCGAGCCCGCGGTACATCTCGTCGGAGAACACGTAGGCTCCCGCCTCCGCGGCGCTGTCGAGCAGCTCCTGGTGCTCGGCGGCGGTCGGCAGGTAGCCCGTCGGGTTGTGGGGGAAGTTGGCGACGATCAGCCGCGTGCTCGGGCGCAGCTCGCGGCGCACGAAGGCGGGATCGAAGCGCCAGCCTTGCTCCTCGTCGGGCTCCCAGTAGGTGACCTCGCAGCCCAGCGCCTCGGCGATACCGTAGAGCGTCTGATAGCCGGGGTGCGTGGCGATCACGTGGTCGCCGGGCTCGAGCAGCACGGTCATGGCGATGAGGACGCCCTCTTCGGGCACGACCTCGAGGACGTCGTCGGGCGAGACGCCGTCGTACAGGCCGGCGATCTCGCGACGCAACTGGGGCAGGCCCGGCGACTCGGTGTACCCGAGCCACAGGGCCTCCCAGAGCCCGCGGCACTCGTCGTCGGCCCAGGAGACGAGCTCGGCCATAGGGTAGCTCTCGCAATCGGAGCTGGCGAGCAGGTGACGGGCGCCGAACTCGTACTGTGACAGGTAGCGCTCGAGACGGAACTCTTCGTGCTTCATGACATCCTCCGGAGCGGATGGCCGGGCGGACGGCTCCCGCGGGGAGTGAGGCGCCGGTCGCTCCGCCGCCCGCGATGCTATCAGGCGGGCGGCGCGCAGGCCGACGGGCGCGGGCGGCAGGCGTTTGGCGCCCGCGCCCGTGCGGGCATGTCACCAGCGATGCCGACAGACTGCGGCCGGGCCGGCGCGGCAGCGCCCGGCCGCTCACCCGAGGAGGAACCGACATGGCAGACGCGCAACGCACAGCCGAAGCAGTCTGGGAAGGATCGCTCGCTCAAGGTACCGGCGCCGTCACGCTCACGAGCAGCGGCGCCGCCGGACCCCTGCCCGTCACGTGGGCCTCGCGCACCGCGCACTCGGAGGGCAAGACCAGCCCCGAGGAGCTCGTCGCCGCGGCGCACGCGAGCTGCTACAGCATGGCGCTCTCAGGCATCCTCGGGGAGGGCGGCACGCCGCCCCAGAGGATCGAGACGAGCGCCACGGTCACGTTCGCCCAGGTCGAGGGGGGCTTCAAGGTCGCGAGCTCCGCGCTCACCGTGAAGGGCACCGTCCCGGGCCTCGACGCCGCCGGCTTCAAGGAGGCCGCCGAGGCGGCCAAGGACGGCTGCCCGATCTCCGGCGCGCTCAAGGGCAACGTCGAGCTCAGCGTCGACGCCAGCCTGGCCTGACGCTCGCGGACGCCGGGGCTGAGGGCCCCGCCCGCCGCGCCGGCGTCATCCCTCTGCGCAGGCGTGTATCCTTGAGGCATGCCGCAGAGCGCCAGGACCAGTACGCCGGCCGGCCGCGCCGGCCTTATCCTCGGTATCGCCGCGCCGCTGGCGCTCGCCGCCGTCCTGCTGGCGACGCTCTCGGGGGCCGCGGCCGGCGTCGCCTACCCCTGGAGCCCGGCGCCCGGCCAGGGGGCCACCCCTGAGCCCACTGCCACGCCGTCGCCGACGTCCACCCCGACGCCCACGCCTACTCCGACGCCCACGCCCACACCGCCGCCCATCGTCATCCAGCCGGACGGCGGCCTCTTCTCCCAGTTCGGCTACGCGCCGCCGTTCACGCGCAACCTCCCCGCCTTCGACAGCGCCGACCGGCCGTACATCCGCAGCCGGTCGGGCGACCCCGACTCCACGGGGTTCGTGCACACCCTGCGCGACGCCGCCTGGAAGCGCCTCGACATGCTGCGCGCCCTCCGCGCCGCCTACACGGACTTCACGGGCACCCAAGGGGCCGGCGGCGGCCCCACCGCGCAGATCGTCTTCGACACGGAGGACCGCGCCTACACCCTGGTCACCGTACGTCTGGAGGGCGGCGATCTGCGCAACGTCATGCTGTGGTCCACCGACGGCTGCGTCACCTGGCGGGTCGTGGAGCTGCCCGCCGGCAGCATCGTCAGCGAGATCCGGGTGGGACACAACGTCATCGAGGGGCCGCCACTCCTGCTCGTCTGTCGGGTCGACCCGGTGGTCAACCCCGACACGGGCAAGCTGCGGCGGACGCTGTACCTGAGCCGGCCGTACTTCTCCGGCGACGGCATCGCGGTCCCGGCTCTCACGCAGATCAGCACCCGCGCCTTGGGCCTGAGCGACGGAGCCACGACGGCGAGCGCCGTGGTCTCCCACGGCGACCTCAGCTGGATCGTGTGGATGGACAGCACGCCGCGCCGCGCCCAGGGCTCGCCGGTGTATCTGGTGACTTACGACCGGCGGACGCAGGCGCTCGGGCCCCGCATACTCCTTGCGCGCTCGCAGCCCGGCAACGACGGCCACGCGCGACCGGGGATCGTCATCGACTCGAAGGGCTACCTGCACGTGATCGCCGGCGCGCACAGTCATCCGTTTCAGTACAGACGGTCGCTGGTGCCGTTCACCGCCTACGAAGGCTGGTCGCCGCTCGAGCAGCTCGGGACCACGGGCTACGCGGAACAGAGCGGGGCACGCGTCGGGGAGGGCCGCATGACCTATCTGGCCTTTATCTGCGATCAGCAGGACAGGCTGCACATCGCCTACCGCCAGTGGCGCCGCAACACCGACACCTGGTTCGGCGGCGCCTTCTACGGCGCCCTGTCGTACCAACAGCACGACCCGGAGCTCGGCTGGACCTCACCCCGGCCGCTGGTGGTGCCCCCCTACAAGGGCTACAGCATCTACGGGCACGCGCTCAGCCTTGATCACCGCGGGCGCCTGTATCTCTCGGCCAGCTGCATGGCCGGTCCCGAGGGGCCCAACCGCAAGGCGGCCCTGGAGGCCTGGCGGCAGACGGGGAGCGAGGGTCCCCAGCCGCCGCTCCACCTGCGGCGAATGGTGCTGGTCTCCGTCGACGGCGGCGAGAACTGGCGCTTCGCGACCACAGCGGATCTCACGCCGGAAGCGCCTGACTGATGCGCCGGCTCGCGCTCTCGAGCGGCGGCGCACTCCTTCTCCTGCTGACGGTCCTCGCTGCCGTCGCGGCACCCTGCCGCGCCGCCGAAGCCCGCTGGCAGTGGCAGAACCCCCTGCCGCAAGGCAACTCCCTGGGCGCCGTCGACGTGATCGACGCGCTGCGTGCCGTGGCCGTCGGAGATGCCGGCACGATCCTCCTCACCGCCGACGGCGGCTCCACCTGGACGACGGCGCCCAGCGGGGTCGGCGAGACGCTGTTCTCGGCGCGCGTGGGCTTGACCGGGGAGGGCTTTGCGGTCGGCGCCCGCGGCGTGGCGCTCACCAGCGTCGACGGCGGGGCCACCTGGCAGCGCCGGACCACCGATACGAGTCTCGCCCTCATGGGCGTCGACTCGCCGGGGCGCGGGGAGGCCGTAGCCGTAGGCGAACACGGCCTCATCCTCCGCTCGCGCGACGGCGGGCTGTCGTGGACGCGTATCCCCAGCCACACGCCCCACAATCTCTACGCCGTGACTCTCGACGGCCGCGGGCGCGGCTGGGCGGTCGGCGACGCCGGCACGCTGCTCTTCACCCGCGACCGGGGCGCCACGTGGGAGTTGCGGGGCAAGGGCGTGTTCGGCGTCCTGCACGATGTCCTCATGGTCGGCACGCGCACCGTGGTCGTGTCGGCCTCGCGCGGCAGCATCTGGCGGAGCACCAACGGGGGAGCCGCCTGGAAGCGCACGACGACCGCGACCTTCGACATCCTCTACGGTCTCGCGCGTGTGGGTGAAGAGACCCTGATCGCGGCAGGCGAGGAGGGCGCCACACTGCTCAGCAGCGACACAGGCCGCTCGTGGCGCCCCAACCGACCCGTCGCCGGCGTCTCGCTGTTCGGCGTCGATTTCGCCGGCGGCGGCGCGGGACTGGCCGTCGGCACCAACGGCTGCGTCATCCGCACCGCCGACGGCGGCGCACGGTGGGCGCGAGTCGGCGGCGGGACGACAGAGCGGGTGCGAGGACTCGCGCTCCGCGGCTCCACGCAAGCCTGGGCCGTCGGCGACGCGGGCCTCGTGATGACGGCGGACGACGGCGTCGCCTGGCGGCAGGTGGAGACGCCGGCCGCCACGCGCCTTGACGCCGTGTCGTTCGCGGCCGATGGGCGCGGGTGCGCCGTCGGACCCCGAGGTCTGATCATCCGCACGCCGGACGGCGGTGCAACGTGGAACAAGGTCGCTGCGCCGACGGCGGAGGACCTGCTCGACGTCGATCTCAGGCCTGACGGGACGGGCTGGGCGGTGGGCAGCAGAGGAGAGGCGCTGAGCACACCCGATGGAGGAGGGACCTGGGAAGGCCGCGACGTCGGCCGCGACGGCGACCTGGACTTGCGCGCGGTCCGGAGCTTGGACGGCGACCGTGCCGTGGCCGTGGGCGGCGACCCCTGGGGCCAGGGCCACGGCGTGGTGGCCAGCACGTCCAACGGAGGGACGACCTGGCGGGTCGCGGAGGTGGACGTGTGGGGCGAGCTTCGCGATGTAGCCTTCAGCTCACCGCTGGAGGGGTGTGCCGTCGGCGGCGACTACGGGCCGGACGGCGACTGGCTCACCGGCGTCGTGCTGCGCACCACCGATGGTGGAGCCAGCTGGTGGCGAGCGGCCGTCTGCTCCGAGGCGCTGCAGGCTCTCACGTTCGTCGACGCCCTGCACGGCTGGGCGGCCGGCGTGCGCGGGGCGCTCCTGCGGACGGTCGACGGCGGGGCCAGCTGGCAGCCGGTTCTGCCGGTAACGGCCACGAGCGTCTATGCGCTCGCCTCCGGCGGCCCCGACCGCCTGTGGCTCGCCGGCGGCGGCGGGACGATCCTCTTCACCGCCGAGGGCGCCTTGACGGACCCGGTCTCGGGTCAGGCGCCGACCAGGCTGCCGCAGCCAGGCAGCCTCACGCTGGCCGACCTCACAGACTGAGCGCCGCCGGCAGCTCCGCCAGCGACTCGATGCGCGGCAGCGGCCCGCCGACGGCTCGACCGCTGCGGTCGAGCAAGATCGCGCCGCAGCCACACGCCAGCGCGCCCTTCACGTCGTCCTCGGCGCTGTCGCCGACCATGACCGCGGCTTCCGCGGCGACGTCGAGCCGCGCCAGCATGGTCTCGAACATCGCCGCGGCGGGCTTGACCACCCCTACGTCTGCGCTGGACACGCTTGCCGTGATGAACTCGTCGAGGGCGAAATGCGCGACGACCTCCTCGAGGCTGTGGCCGAGCGCGTTGGAGACCAGCGCCGCGCGCACCCCTGAGGCCCGCAGCGTGCGCAGGCACGGCATGACGTCGTCGTAGAGCCCGAAGTTCTCGGCTTTGGACCAAGCGGCCGCGATCGCCGAGACGGTCGCCGCGACCCCGTCGGGATCGCCGCCGCCGAGACCCTCGATGACGGCGCGGGCGATCACCTCGAGCAGCCCGTCGTCATGCGCTTCGCCGGTCTGGCGACGGCGCGCTTTGACGGCAGCGTAGGCGGCGCGCTCCGCCTGCGGCCAGCGCCCCGCGTTGAGACGTAACCCGAAGTGCGCGCCGGTGCGCACGTAGCCCGGCGCTTCGAACTCGTCGCTGGGACGCAGCAGCGTGTAGTCCAGGTCGAACATGACCAGCTCCGGGGTGGGCAGCGGCAGCGAGAGGCCGGCGGGCGTCATCGGCACGTTGCCTGCGTGGTGCTCACGAGCGCGCCCCGCCGCCGGCCGGCCGTTCGCCGGCCGGCCGCTCCATCAGCTCGCCGGCGCGGTACGAGGAGCGCACCAACGGCGCGGCGGCGATCTGCAGGCCGAGAGCCGCGCCGCGCTTCTCATAGGACGCAAACTCCGTCGGCTCGACGTAGCGCGCAACGGGCAGGCAGCCGGCGTCGGGCTGCAGGTACTGGCCGATGGTCACCGCATCGACGCCGGCGGCGGCGCAATCGCTGAGGACCTCCTCGACCTCCGCCGTGCGCTCGCCGAGCCCCACCATGAGACCGCTCTTGACCAGCGGCCGTGCGAGGGCGACTCCCACAGGGGCCGGCGCGGGCGCGCGGGCGGGACCACCCGCGCTCGAGGCGGAGGCCGCATCACGCGCCCACGTGGCTGCGCGCGCGAGCAGCTCGAGCGACCGCGCGTAGCGCGCCTGCGGCCGCACCTGCAGGTACAGACGCGGGGCCGTCTCGAGGTTGTGGTTCAGCACATCCGGGCGGGCGGCGAGGACGGCCCGGAGCGCCGCGTCGTCGCCGCCCAGGTCTGGGATCAGCACCTCGACCGTCGCGCCGGGGAGCCTACTTCGCACGGCCGCGACCGCGGCGGCGAACTGCGCGGCGCCGCCGTCGGGCAGGTCGTCGCGGGTGACGCTCGTGATCACCACGTGGCGCAGCCTCAGGCGCAGCGCCGCCTCCGCGACGCGGCGCGGCTCGTCGGCGTCGACGGCGCACAGGCCGGCCGCGCCGCCGGTCTCCACCGCACAGAATCGGCAGCCGCGCGTGCACGTGTCGCCGAGGATGAGGAACGTCGCCGTGCCGGACGAGTAGCACTCGCCCTTGTTGGGGCAGCGCGCCTCGCGGCAGACGGTGTGCAGCTCGAGCTCGTCGAGCAGGGCGCCGGTGGCGCGATACTGCCGCGGGGCCGGCGCCTTGACCTTCAGCCAGGCGGGCTTGCGCCGGCGAGGGGGTGCATCGCTCATCGCTTCGCGGGTTCGCCGCTCATGGCCTCACAGGCTGTGCACGCCGCGGCCCGACCCGCCCAGCGCCGCCTCGCCGACCGCCTCAGCGAGTGTGGGGTGGGCGTGGATGGTGGCGGCCACGTCGGCCAGCGTGAGGCCGGAGTGCACCGCCAGGGCGAGCTCGTGCACGAGCTCGGTGACGTGCGGGCCGATGAGCGAGGCCCCGAGCAGGCGCCCGCCGCGCGGCTCGCAGACGAGGCGTACGAAGCCGTCGGGCTCGCCCTCGATGACGGCCTTGGAGTTGCCGCCAAAGCGCACTTGGGCGACCTCGTGCGCGACGCCCGCCGCCACGGCCGCATCCTCGGTGAGGCCGCACGAGGCGACCTCAGGGGAGCTGAAGACGCAGTTCGGGACGAGCGACCGGTCGCACGCGATCGCCGAGCCGGTGACGGCGTTCTCGGCGGCGACTATGCCCTGGTGGTAGGCCCAGTGAGCAAGGAGCGGCGGGCCGGCCACGTCGCCGGCGGCGAACACGCCATCCAGCGTGGTGCGGCAGGTCTCGTCGGTGACCACGAAACCGTGCGCGTCGATCTCGACGCCCGCCTCCGCGTAGCCCATGCCGGCGCTCACCGGCTTGCGGCCGACGGCGACCAGCACGCGCGCGGCGCTGAGCTCGCGGCCGCCGGCGAGCCCGACGACGACGCCGGCCTCCGCGCTCGTCGCCGCTTCCACCGCGGTCTTCACGTGCACGGCGATGCCGTTCTTCTTGAAGGCCTGCTGCAGGGTGCGGCCCACGCGCCGGTCCTCGCCGGGCAGGAGCTGGTCCAGCATCTCGACGACGGTGACTTCGGTGCCGAGGCGCGCGAAGACGCTGGCGAACTCGCAGCCGATCACGCCGCCGCCGACGATGAGCAGGCTCTGGGGGACGTGGTCGATGGCGAGGAGCTCGTCGCTGGTCATCAGGCGCGGGTCGCTCCAGTCGAAGAGGCCCATATGTACCGGCTCCGAGCCGCTGGCGAGGATCACGGCGTCGCCGGCCAGCTCGCGGCCGTCGTCGAGGCGCAGGCGGCCGGGGCCGGCGAGCGTAGCCCGCCCGGCCACGATCTCGACCTTGCGCGCTTTGAGCAGGTGCGCGACGCCGTCACGAAGCTGCGCCGTGACCGCGTCCTTGCGCGCCATGAAGGCGGGGAAGTCCAGGCTGACCGGGCCAGTCTGCACGCCGAAGGCGCCCGCCTCGCGAGCCGCGTGCAGACGCTGGGCGCCGGCGACCATGGCCTTGGTCGGGATGCAGCCGCGGTTCAGGCAGGTGCCGCCGATCTCGCGCGCCTCGACGAGCGTCACCGCGGCGCCGAGCTGCGCAGCTCTCCCCGCGGCTACGTAGCCGGCGGGCCCGCCACCGAGCACCAGGAGCTTCGTCATTGCTGCCTCCTCGTCACACCACGAGCTGCTGAAGCGCGGCTTCGAGCCGCACCAGCACGCGTTTCCAGATCATCTCCGGCGCCAGCACGTAGCCGGCGCCGGCCAGCCCGTCGCCCTGCCAGGGCTCGCCGAGCAGCGTCGCGGCGACCTGCGCCAGCCCGTCGGGCGGGCGCCGCTCGAGCACGGACCCGTGCACGAGCACCCGCCCGCCGCGGCGCGCCTGGGCGACGGCGACCAGTTTCTCGCCGCGCGCCGTCAGGTCGTGCCGCAGCACGCTCGCGAAACACAGGGCGGAGCGCTGATAGGCGGACTCGCGCCCGCCGTCCAGCGTGACGCCGAGCGCTTCGAAGGCGCCGGCGAAGGCCGCGGCCACGACGTCGTACGGCTTCGCCACGTCGAGGCCGGCGCGCACTCCGGCGCCGAGCGCACCGGCGGGGAAGGCTACGGCGAACGACCACTCGAAGCCCTCGCCGTGAAGCACCGTACGGCCGCCGGAGGGCCGCCGCACGACGTCGAACGGCAGCCCCGGCACCGGCTCGTACTTCTGGAACTTGCCCAGAGACAGCGCCGGCGGCGCCCACGTGTAGCGCCGCGCGATGACTTCGTCGGCCGTGTCCAGCAGGCCGGCGTCGAGCGCCATCTGCGCGCCGCCGGCGGCGCGCAGCTCTGGCAGGACCCTGACGATGCTCACGCGTTCACCTGTGTGGACGGCCGGCGCCTCAGGCGCAGCTCTCGCCGTCCTCCGGGAACCGCTGGCGCAGCACGGGGTGACGGGCGGCTGCGGCTTCGTCGAGCCGCCGCACCGGCATCGTGAGCGGCGCCTCGCGCAGCATCTCCGCATCGGTCACGGCCTCAGCGGCGACGGCGCGCAGCGCCTCGATCAGACGCTCGAGGTCCTCGCGCGACTCGGTCTCGGTGGGCTCGATCATGAGCGCCTCGTCGACGAGCAGCGGGAAGTACGTCGTGGGCGGGTGCACGCCGTAGTCCAGCAGCCGCTTGGCCACGTCCAGGGCGCGCACGCCGTGCTCCTTGAGCGGCGCCGCCGAGGCCACGAACTCGTGCATGCAGCGGCGTTCATACGGCACGTCGTAGAGATCCTTGATGCCCTCCATCACGTAGTTGGCGTTGAGCACCGCCATCTCGCTGACGCGGCGCAGGCCGTCGGGCCCGAGCCCGCGGATGTACGTGGAGGCGCGCACCAGCACGCCGAAGTTGCCGTAGAACGTACGGACCTTGCCGATGGACTGGGGACGGTCGTCGTCGAAGAAGAAGCGACCGTCCTCGGCCTTGCCGACCAGCGGCACGGGCAGGAACGGCGCCAGGGCGTCGCGCACCACGATGGGCCCGGCGCCGGGACCTCCGCCGCCGTGGGGCGTGCTGAACGTCTTGTGGGTGTTGAAGTGCACCACGTCGAAGCCCATGTCGCCGGGCCGGCTGATGCCGAGGACGGCGTTGCTGTTGGCGCCGTCGTAGTACAGCAGGCCGCCGGCGTCGTGCACCAGCCGGGCGATCTCCGTGATGTTCTCGTCGAAGACGCCGAGGGTGTTGGGGTTGGTGAGCATGAGGCCGGCCAGGTCGTCGTCGAGAAGCGCCTTGAGCGCCTCGAGGTCGACGCCGCCGCGCGCGTCGCTGGTGACGGCGACGGGCTCGTACCCCGCCATGATGACGCTGGCCGGGTTCGTGCCGTGCGCGGTGTCGGGGATGATGATGCGCCTGGGGTCGCGCCCCTGCGCGTGGTGATAGGCGCGCATGATGAGCAGGCCGGTGAGCTCGCCGTGAGCGCCGGCCGCCGGCTGGAGAGTGGTGGCGTGCAGACCGGCGATCTCGGCCAGCCACCGCTCGAGCTCGTACATGAGCTCGAGCGCGCCCTGGACGAGCGACTCCGGCTGGTACGGATGCAGGCCGGCGAAGCCCTCGAGGCGGCCGACCACCTCGTTGACTTTGGGGTTGTACTTCATCGTGCAGGAGCCGAGCGGGTAGCTGCCGCTCTCGACCCCGAAGTTGAGCGTCGAGAGGTGCGTGAAGTGACGCAGGAGGTCCAGTTCGCCGACCTCGGGGAGACGTGCCGGCGCCGCGCGACGCAGGCCGGCCGGCACCAGCTCGTCCATCGGGACCTCGGGCACGTCGGTGGCCGGCAGGCTGTAGGCGCGCCGCCCGCAGCACGACTTCTCGTAGATCGTGCGCCGGTCCGCGCTAAGCATGCGTCACCTCCGTGCTCGCCAGGTGAGCCGCCACGGCGGCCACGAAGGCGTCCATGTCGGCGCGCGTGCGCTTCTCGGTGACGGCGACCAGCAGCACGCCGTCGAGATCGCCGTCGGCGCCGCCGAACTGGGCGGCAAAACGCGCCGCCGGCACGCCGGCGAGGAAGCCCAGTGGCACCAGCGCCTCGACGAGCTGCGCCGCCGGCAACGGCAGGCGCACGGCGAACTCGCGGAACACGGGTCCTGCGGTGAAGGCCGTCACGCCCGGCAACGCGAGCAGCGCCTGCCGCAGATAGGCGGTCTTGCGTGCGCAGAGCAAGCCCAATTCGGCAAGACCCTCCCTCCCCAGCCACGACAGGTGCACCAGCGCGGCCAGCGCGCCCAGGGCATGGTTGGAGCAGATGTTGCTGGTCGCCTTCTCGCGGCGGATGTGCTGCTCGCGGGTCTGCAGGGTGAGCACGAACCCGCGTCTTCCCTCGCTGTCGACGGTCTCGCCGACGAGGCGCCCGGGGATGCGGCGCATGAGCTTCCGCGTGACGGCCATGTAGCCGAGGCCGGGGCCGCCGAAGGCCATGGC
>Ga0315293_10002043_pt1 | contig 19481 bp, 30 predicted proteins | sample YL17G13_20_MG_FD_203071 | JGI IMG/M metagenome (GOLD analysis project Ga0315293, IMG submission 203071) | Sediment microbial communities from Yellowstone Lake, YNP, Wyoming, USA - YL17G13_20 | ecosystem: Environmental > Aquatic > Freshwater > Lake > Sediment | place: USA: Wyoming | collected... | reverse complement strand
TAATCTATTCTTCTCATTTTCCATCCAATGTTTCTTTTATTTGATTTAGTAATTTTATTACCTTATCAAGCTGATCATAAACTTTTGCCTGTTTCCACCCGAGATAAGTCATAAAAATACTATAAAATAAAGTAACTGAATATATTATAGCCGCTATTGTTGTTGTATCCATTTTAATTCTCACATTCTTCTAATAATTTTTTAGATTCCAATAAAATAATATAAAGCCTTTCTTTTGTGTAACATCTATTAACTTTTCTGCAAATAATATCTTTTATTATTTCCAACTTTGATTTAAATGTAGTCATCTTCAACCCCATAACTTTCAAGGCCATACAATCCTAAAGATTTAGTATTATAAATTGGAACTTCCAGAGGAAGTGAAAGCAGACCTTTTTCAAGTGCTTTCTCAACTGCCTCATGGTTCTTGTCATAATCTATTGGATTTATTTTCATTTTTTACACACTCCTTTTTCTATTAATTTTTTCTGTTATTTTTATCATTTGTTTATTTAATAAATTAAATGCTAATCTTTTCTGTTTTATTGTTTGAATTGTTAATTCAAAATCACTTAATGCCTGAATATATCCTCTTTTAAAACCTTCTACAAAATCTTTCATTTTTTAACCTCTCTGTCTTTTTTCATTTGTTTATCTAAAAAAGCCTGAATGACCTCTCTGTCTTCTTTCATTTGTTTATCTAAAAAAGCCTGAATGAATTGAGATAAATTTATTCTTTTTTTCTTAACCCATTCTGCCTGTTCAGATTCAATTGTTATTGATTTTGTTGTTTTCATAGTTTATGTATATATATACTTATTTATAAACCTTTCTAAAAATTAAGAATTAAACGAACACTTATCTATTTATTACATCCTCTTTTAGTCATACGAGAACGAGTGGTTGGATGTTCCTTTTTTAAATGAGAATACATCCTGTTGATATATTTTTTTGATCCATTAATAATTAATTTTGCCATTTTATAATCTTATTGTTATTGTTCTGCCTTTTTTATATGAATGTGATTTTTTATGATGTTTTACTTTATGATGTTTTTTATGATGTCTTGTTCTTGCTGCTGAACCTCCAAATACATTCAGACCGCCGCCAAGACCCATTAATGAACCAGAACTTGATTTTGATTTGGGATAATTCATTGATAATCCTAATCCGCTTCCTGAACCAGAACTCCTTGATGATTTTGGATAATTCATTGAAAGACCCATTGACAAGCCAGAACTTCTTGAACTTCTTGATTGTTGTGGAAATATAGAACCTATAGTTTGAAGTCCGCTTCTAAAAGAGGATACTCCGCTTCTGGCACTTTCTGCCATTCTTCTGACTCTTTCCTTTCTTTCAGCAATAATAGGTGCTCTGTATGATGCAATCTTTTCCTTATGTTCTTCCTGTTTCTTTCTTATTTCAGATAATTCATCATGTCTTTTTCTTGCTTCACTAGCTCTTGCTTCTTCCCTTTCAAAATGAGCCTCTCTTGCCTTAGAAATCTTTACTTTTGTTTTATGAATTATATCTGTTATTCCCATGTTGTTTTACTAATATTTTAAACTATTTAAACTTTACTTAAATGCGAAGTAAGTAATCAATGTACCTATTATAGCTGCTGAAATCAATACAACTGCCAATGTTGGCATCTGAGCGCCCATCTTTAATATGCCTGAAATTCCAGATGATGAAATATTATAACTTTCTGTTGGAATTGTTGAACTAAAACTGTATGTTATATTAGCCCTATAAAATCCCTGCGGGTTTGTTGTTGTATTTGTAAGCCGTCCAGTAGAGCTTAATGTATAGTTTGCTGTTGTTCCAGTAAGATATGCACCCTGCTGACCGCCTGAAACATTCTGAATTGCTATTATTGAATATGATGTTGGATTTATGCTTCCAGAAACTCCAAGCAGCTGATAACCCGTATTATTCATGGAACCTGTTTCATTTATTACATTTTGAGTTGAGAACGTGTTTGATCCTTCCTGAACATTTGTTACGATATCAGCTCCTATTGAGAATAGAAGTGTTAAAACTATAAATAAAATTCCGCTTACCAATAATGTTTTGAGTTCCATTTTTTTGTTTATTTAAATCTTCTGTTTTTTAAAAAAAAGAAAAAAAAGAAATTTATTCAATTACTTAAATGCGAAGTAAGTAATCAATGTACCTATTATAGCTGCTGAAATCAATACAACTGCCAATGTTGGCATCTGAGCGCCCATCTTTAATATACCGTTCAAACCGCTCTGCGATATATTATATGCAACGCTTGTAGTATTCAAAGAATCATAAGGAGATTGAACATTCCTTACAATGTCAGCGCCTATTGAGAATAGTATTGTCAATACTACAAATAGGATACCATTAACTAAAAGCATCTTTAAATCCATTTTTATTAAGATTCAAAGGCTTTTACTTAAATGCGAAGTAAGTAATCAATGTACCTATTATAGCTGCTGAAATCAATACAACTGCAAGAGTTGGCATTTGGTTACCCATCTTTAACATACCTGATAGACCGTAGCCTGATACGTTATAAGCTGCTGAACCTGCTGTCTGCCCTGTCTGGACATTTGTAACGATATCTGCGCCTATTGAGAATAGTATTGTCAATACTACAAATAGGATACCATTAACTAAAAGCATCTTTAAATCCATTCTGTCACCTCCATCCTGATTAGGGAATTTGTTCTAAATATCATAGAACTAATTATATAATTTAATATATAAATGTAGGCAACCCTAAGTAACTATTAGTAATCATTTAAATTTATCTTTTTCTTGCAAGTGTTTTTTTGCATATTCTTCTTGTTCTTTTACTTCCCCATTTTGAACAAAATCTTAATTGTCCTTCTGTTGCTCTCTTTGCCCAACTTGGTGGGTTATATCTTCTTACCATTTTTTTTCACCTCCTAATCCTTTTTTAAAAGCCATACTAAAGATAATCCTGCGCCTATTATGGATATAAACATCCAAGTATCATTGATTAATCCCATAAATCTCAATAATATTCCCAGTGTTGTTGTTATGAATAATGATGTTGCAAATGCCCTTTCTGCCGAATACATCTTCAAACCTATGAAAGATATTATAAAAATTATTCCAAGAATTGATATCCCTAATTTTTCCCCAGTAAGATAACTTGCGTGCCTTATCAATCCAGACATTGTTGTTATATTATTTGGTTCTAAGTATGTCATTTTAATAAGTCCTCCATCTCAAGAAAGCGCTCAAGATTAAAAATGTAAGCGTTATCAGCAATAAAGCTATGAATGTAGTGACTAACCATGATGGAACCCCTAATTCCATAGCAACTACCGATATTAAATGGGGTATTATTTTCATTGCTGTAAATGGCATCTTTAGAGCCATTATAGCCCCCTCGCTTAATATAATCAATGATTCCTGCACTCCTATTCCCGAGCTCTCCTCCATTTTTTCCGACATATTCAAGCCCAAGTCATAAGCTGTTGTTATTCCCATAGAGTTGTTTATCTCATTATATACATAATTGTAATGGCTTGAAAGATTGACATTATAATATTTTGAGTTTGCTGTTTCATACATTAAAGTTGAAAATATTATAATTGGTATGCTTACAAGTATTAATGCAATTATATAATCTTTTAGTTCTGGCATTTTAGGATCTTAACTTGAATATTATTATACCTCCAAGTATTACTATTGATATAAAAATTCCAGCGCTTATTACAAACATTCCAGCCCACATTGCAATTATCAGCCCAGCAATGCACATAATTATTGGTATTATTGGATTTGTTAATGTTCCAAGTGTCACCGTCCCTATTATCATGAAAGCAGCGAACAATCCTTCTGACTTGAAGTAATCAGCAAATGTTTCCTCCAATAAGGATAAATCAGCCCAGATTGAAGATATTAAATATGGCGGAGATGCTATTACATAAAAAGAGCTTACATAACTTGCATTTACTGCCCCTACATTGCATATCAAAGTTCCAGCGCTTGAATTTACGCAATCATTGCAGACAACGCTGTCATTATTCAAGGAACGGCGAGCAACATACTGGCATCCCTGAATTATTGAGCCTGATGGATTTACATAAGTGACTATGAAATCATTTGTCAGATTATTAAAATAATGGGTGTATTGAATGTCCCTGTAAAATTTAAGGTATGATGCAACTGTTGATGGAAGTATTTTTAATGTCAAAGTATCCTCTGATATTTTGGTTCTGTCTGACTGATATATCACTATTCCATTCTGCATTACTGAAAACCTGTACCAAGCATCATATTTTTTCAGATAAATATAATCATATCCATTGCTGTCTGTTTTTCCCATTGCAACAGTCCTGTACAAGTCCTCACCAACATAATATCTCTGGATGTTTATGTAAACTCCTTTCTTGGGATTTCCATTCTCGTCTGTCACTTTTATTTTTATTCCGCTTCCGTAAATCTGATTTTCTATAGGATTTGTTGTTGTGGTTGTTATGTTTGTTGTAATATTAAAATATGTTGATGAAGTTCCGAATATTGTGAATTGTGATTCCAACAAGTATAAAGGAACCTGTTGGGTATTATTTGAAAAATTAGCATGATAATAATAATAATTTCTTATGTTATACCCGTCTGACTGATACTGAAGCATTGCATCACTTATAAAATTTGTGTCATTTGGGAATATATTTAAATAAATAGTTCCAATAGAAACATTATTTGTTGATATATTAAATGTTTTGTTATTATTCTGGTTTCCATAGAACCAAGCTGTAAATACTGCCTCTAATTTTCCAGTTATATTTTCAGTTGGAAGCATTTCCCTAAAGAAACTAAAATTAATAAAAGGTGTTCCTGAAGTGTTTCCCATTGTTATTGTAGTAAAGTTTTGTTGATATGTCTGCGATAAATTTTGGAAGTAAGTTATATTATGGTCATATTCAAATGTAAAATTCCATTGGAAATAACTTGAACTTCTTCCCATTGGTGTTCCTATTGACAAGTTCCATAAATCTATTGTTTCATCATATTTTGTTCTTAATGCCTGATAAGTTATATTGTCATAAATTAATTTAACATTTGTTACATTGCTTTCTGAACTGTGGGTAATATTTGTTTGGATTAATTGTATTGAACCCTCTGTAACATTTCCATTGAAATAAGTTTGTTCTGAATAACTAAAGTTAGAAGTTATATTTGCATAAGCTGTTTCTGTCCAAGTTGCTCCTAATGAATCTGTTGCTGTTACATTAAGTGTTATTGTATCATTTGCAGTATACCAGCTTTCAGGCAGTACATCTGAAACCCATGTTCCTTGAATTACATTGTTGTAAGTATTTACTAATATTGCTACTCCATTCTTGAACCAGTTGAATATTACTGTTCCTAAACCCCATCCAGTATATTGTGCTAAACTATTCAAATCCTGTGTTGCATTTGCTGTTGATGGTGTTATTAATAAATTATTTAATCCTGATAAAATCAGCAAGTCTGTTGAGTTTAAAGTTGTTCCATTTCCATTTGCTGATACTGGTGTTACTACGCACTTCCATACATCATCTTCTTCTGTTTCAGCAGAACTAATCATGTCAGTCCTGTTATTAAAAATAAGATTAATCTGCTCTGGTGATAAAACCCTGTTAAAAATAAGATAATCACTTATAGTTGCATTCAATGGATATTGTGCACTTCCAATATATATATCGTCACCTTGGGGGATAAATCCCTGAGAATCCTGAAAACTATTTAAGAATTGACCATTCCTATAAATTGTAAAATTAACAGTTTCATATCCATATGTTCCGTTTCTGGTTATGACAAAGGCATAATGACCCCATTGATTGGGTATAGCTACATTATTAAAAGAATGATAAACATGTAGGCTAGTTGAGTTATAATATCTATAATAAGCCCTATTTATATTACCAACTCCAACACCAAAAAAAGATATATATTCAGCTTGACGAGAATATAAAAACTGATGGGCTGAAGAACTTAACACTTCATCTGTTTTATTCATAGGATAAACCCAAAACATTATTGTCCTATTTGTTGAGTTTAATGAAGTTTGATTCCCTCCCTGTATTAATATTGTTTCAACAGTCGTATTTGTAAAATTATATGCCCCAAATCCATCATGACCACCATTAGGAACAAAAGATACATTATTTACTAAAATAGTATAACCAAATCCAGAATAATCTTTAGTTCCGTTTATTGCTCCATTTGTCAACCCACTTACAGAACCTCCGTCAAAAGGAAGATTTAATAGTGCTATGCTTTGATTTTGAAGATACCAGTTATAAATATTCTTTGTTGCAAATCCATATCCGTTTGTAGATTGATTCCAACAGTTTAAATCCTCATAAGTTGAATTATAATTAGAACTTGAATTTAATATTGGTGTTGTGTGTGTTGGAATTGGATTTGCTTCTATTGCTATTGCTGATGAATTTGTTTGGTTGCATCCAAGTCCGTTACAGGCATAGGCACTTATCATATAATATTGTCCAGTTGTATAATCAGTTAAATTATAAGGAACTGTTAAAGCTATTCCATTTCCTGTTGCTGAAACATTTGTTGCATTTGACATTGAGTGCTTTCCAGTTGTATTTGAAATATTTATCTGCCAATTAACTCCATCTGAACTATTCCACCAAGTAAAAGAAACATTTGTTAAATAGGTTGTGTAATTTGTATTGTTTACTGTTACTGTTGCGTTTATTGTTCTTCCTGCAAGATAAGTTGTCGTTCCTGTTGGAATTGTTGTTATGTTTATAAAATATGGTGGTAATGCTATTCCTGCTTCAGTTGCATTGTTTGAATATCCCCATACTTGAAAGTTACAATCATATAATAATCCTGCATCTTCATAATCCATCCATTCTCCAGTTGGAGTTAATTTATATGCGCAAAGTCCTCCTTGATAAACATCTGTATCTGTTGCATCCCATAAGATAAAAGAATCACTGCTTCCATTTATTATTAATCCATAATGTGATTGATTTGTTAAATTTGCTGGTGGAAATGAAATATTATACCAACCGTTATAAGTAAAAATACTTCCATTAATTGTAATATTCTGAGTTACTATTTGTGTTACATTTGGATACCATTTCAATTTTATAGTATCATAAGTTGAATTTACTATATACATTTTAATTGTCTTTAATCCGTAATTACTAAAATGTATTGCAACTCCAACAGCAGTCATATTTTCAGCATAAGAATCATTGCCTATTATAAATGTCTGTCCAAATGACCTATCAAGAACAATAGTATAATATTGTTCAGTCCCAGTGGCATTTTCATACATTTTTGCCCCAGTAAATGAAGCCCATTCATCTATTGTAACTCCAAAGAATGTTGGTATCCATTCTATCTTTTCATTCTCTTTTACATCAGAATAATAAATACCAATTGTTGTTTCTCCCTGTGGAAGTTTTCCATTTCCATCAATTGTTATCCATTCCTTATTTTGTATAATTTCTGTTCCATCTCTTTCATTATGACATATATCAGTTCCATTTCCAGTCTTGCTATCACATACTAATTTATATTTATCTTGTGTTACATTTCTATAAGTTAAATATTTATAATCATAATAATTACCAATTATTTTATTTCCATTTTGCTTGTAAAAACTTGTCTTGTCAAATACTTTTGTATATTCATTAATATTACTTATTTTTACTTCAGCAATTCTTTGGTAACCAGTTCCCCATATTAAATTATTTTGTGGTGTCATCAATTCCAAATCTGCAATCTTTTCTCCAAGACCATACCAATTATTTACTGTTACTATTCCAGTTTCTGAATCATAAGTTTTTACATTATCAAATCCTGCTGAATTTACCATACTGCTCATTAAAATAAATAGGCAAAGCGTTCCTATTGTTGAGATTAATAATTTATTTTTCATTTGATTATATTCTCCTTTGATGAATTATTTGTAATATTATAAATCTGCAAAAGTACATTAATTATTCCTAATATGTTTAATATTTTATATAATGGCTTATTTTTCATTTTGAACCTCATGTTTCATTGATTTAGGTAGGGTAAATACCTCAAACAGACTATTGTAAAGAATACTAAATATTAAAAACTTTTTATAAAAGGTTTCTTTATTCATAAAACCCTCTCCTTTGCATACAATCCAAGCACAAATGCAATTACAAACAATAATATTATGACAGGATAATGAAGCATTGAATAATTAGTTATCTTCATTGTATCCCTTGTATTTGACATCTCGCTTGTGTTTGAAAACTGCTCATAAGTATTTGACAGGGTTCCAGATATTACTATCGCAAATATTCCCACTATTATGAATACTATTGCAAAAGCTGAATTTGTTGAAATCAATAATCCTGATATAAACAAACTTATTATTCCCCCAGCAATTATTATAACAAACATATTGTCAAATGCCTGATAAGAGGCATCACCGCTTGCCATAACCTCCTTTGCCGTGTCGCTTGAATCAGCATAAGCCGTGTCCCTGTAACTCTGGAATATATTATATCCAACAAAAAATACAAAAACAAAAGCGAGTATTCCAACCATCAGCCAGAACAAATCCAATGGCGAACCTCTTTTATTCATATGTAAAAAGTTTCTTTTCATCTATGTAGGAACAACTCCCTTTTATTTTTATTGCTTTCCGAATACTTGAAATTTTTTAATATCGCATTTACCGCCTTTGCATCTGATATTGGACTTAATTTGACATTAATTCTTCCTATCCTTATTTTTGGATTAAGCTTTGTCTTTAAGTTTCTTATAAATCCTAAATCTTCCTCATATATTTTAATCTGCCTTATTTTAAGCGTCATTCCAGTATCCCCTCTTTCTTTGGCATCCAAGCCATAAATATTCTTATAAACATTGTAAGGAATATATATACAAGCGTAAATATAAATGTTACTATTGTAACCTTATAGGTTACATCAAGGTATCCATTGATAACTGATGTTGTTCCAAACATCTCATTTATCAGTTTTATGAACGGAACTATAGTCAGTGATATTATCAGTCCAGCTATTAAAAACAAGGTTCTTATCCCTATGCTGTCTTGATTGATATTTAATGAAAGAACAATATAAATTGCAACTATTGTTATTATCAATGCCAGTATGCCAACATCCCACCAAGCATTAGTTTCTATTATTATATTAATAATTCCTGTTGCCTCTGGAGAAATAGCTGTAAGGTTATCGCATATCTTTATCTGGTAAGAATGAAATGTAATATTTTGCAAGAATGTAAAATTATATGTACCATCCCCCTTTGGCGACATTGTTCCATTCTGGACATTTAAGGTTGTATTTAAGTCTATAACTGAATAATTATAATAACCAGAGCAGTTAACATATACTGGAGATATTATTTCGCAGGGTATCTTATTTATTGGAGTATCATCTTGGCAAACATAGGCAAATGCAATAGGCATTATTAACAGCATTATCAATAATAATTTAATCTTTTTTCCTGCAATACTCACAAATAAACACCACCTTTTTTATATTTTTTCTATTAAGAATAGGATTTTTTACAATCTTTCTTTTCAAATAATTACCGCATATTTTGCATCTCATTATAATTCTCCATCATCCTCCCATTCATAATTTCCATTTATATCATCCTCTATCTCATCAACATCTTCAACTTTTTTCTTCTTAATTTGAATATCTAAAGTTGACATTCCACATCCTTCTTTACCATCACATATTATTATTTTATCTTTCAATTTAAATCATCCCACCCATCTAAATTATTTGATTCATCATCTTCTACTATTGAATCATCATAAATCATTTTTGTTTAACTCCAATAATTTAATATGATAATATTTTTCTGCTGGTCTTAATAGAGTAAATAGATATTCATGGTTTAATTGGTTATCTTTAAACACTTCAACATAAAACTTGTTCCAGTTTGTTTCAATATTTGTTTCCATTATCAACCTTACAAGGTTTCCTTTATTATCCATTGCTCTTTTTAATACTCTCATTTTGCTTCTCCCTCAAAACCGCATTGTTTGCATTTATTGACTTTAAAGTTTGTTCTCTTCCAAGTCTTCTTTTCATTATGTGTTTGTTTCAATGGTCTTTTTTCAATATATTTCAAACCTTCTTTACTGCATTTTGGACACTTCATCTTATAATTCATAGATTACATTTGTTGTAACTATATCCCCCTCTTCCCAACTTAATGTTCCAGTAATATAATTAATTGTTATAGTACTTCCATCATAACTTGTTCCGACTTCCATTCCACCTGCTGCATCTGAACTTACTGTTGAACTAAATGATATATCATAACTTACAGAATGAAGGTCTGCGACCTTTGCCTTTGTCGCCTTGCTCCATGCTGTTGTAAAACTTCCTGCTGCAACATCATCTGTAGTTATTGTGTGCCTTATTATATCATGGGCTAAATATTCATTATTTCCAGTTGAAATATATTTTGATGTAATATTTTCAGTTATGTTTGCATTGCCAAAAACATTCAGTCTTGTAGTATTAATTTCTGTAAAGTTTCCAACTGGAGAAAATATTGAAGATACTAAATTTATGAATGAAGCAAATATATTTGTGAAGTTTCCTGTTTGTGCTGTAACATTTCCAGCAGTCATATAATTTCCACTTTCATCACTTGAATTTCTATGCCAAGAGTAAGGGTCTATTTCTTCCCCAGATGGAGTTCCATAACCTTTTAATATTGCAATCCAATCTATATAATAATGGTTAGTTGCAGTTCCTTTTGTGGATTTATAAATTCTCATTTGTGCTATTCCATTTATATCAACATGGTCAGATGAATCAAAAACTGGTTGTGTGATAGTTGCGAATGTTAAACTTTCACCAACAACAGGATAATCTTCCCAAATAGATGTATCATAATTCCACATCTGTATAATTGGATATTCTCCTTTTAATGAACTTGTTTTATATCTCATTACACCCTGATTAAAACTATCTATTCCTGTAAAATTAATTCTCATATCTAATCCTGGAGTGGTTGCTGTTTCAGAAAAATTCATAGTTCTTTCATCATATTTTCCATTTGGATGTTGAGTATCCGCTAAAGTTCCACCATCTATTATTCCTACTACTACTTGTGATTGTGTTGCATTATAATAAATTGTAGATAATTTAGAACTATTAAAATTAAAAGCATTAGTAATATTTTTATTAATCCAAACTTCATCTGAATTATAAATAGTTCCATCTGTCATATTATATAACAAAGAAGAATTAACTAAAATATTATAAGTGTATAAATCTCCTGTTGCGTTTAAGTTTCCTGTTGTAACGCTTGATGAGTTCATATTTCCCCTAAAATCCATAATATAATTATTTATATCCATGCTCCATATTAAATCTCCAAAAGCATCTCTAAAATAAAACATTCCTGTTAATCCATTAATAAACCAACCTACATAGTTTAAAGGAAAAGGAAGGGCAAAGACTGTTGTTTCTCCTGCTGGGTCATATTGCACTGTAACACCTGAAGAAGATACAGTTAGGTTTCCTGTTACATTCCAATTTGTAACTTGCATTGAATGTCCTGAATTATCCATATCATAAATATCTGTTAAATTTCTATGACTTGTGACATTAACTATTACTGCTCCGCTTGAACCTGCCCTTGTCCAAGTAATTGCATTAACAGAACCAACTAATAAAATTGAAATACAAATTAATATTATTAAAATATTATTTATTTTGCCCATATATCATTCTCCTCTTTTTTTGTAAAGAAATTATTAAATATATTATGAATAAACATTATAAATATATAAAATAAAAAGAATATTCCTATATACATACTTGCCTTGTAAACTGTATCCAGCAGATTAAATATATTATCTGCTGATCCTCCAGATATATATTCCTTTGCAATCTCCTTCACAAGCATTATTGAAGTCCATAAATTGAATATTCCAGCTCCGAGAAACAAAAGCTTCAATGGCTTATTATCCTCTTTTAATCTTATTGAAAGATAGATAAAAATAATTGAAATTGCCAATACTCCGCCTATTGTTGTTATTGCCTGTGTCATATTAATTATTTATATGCCTTTCTTAATATATATCTTTCTATTTCAGACTGGCGGCGTTCCATCTGATGTTGCTGGCTTTATTTCTTGATTAATATATTGTTGCTGCGGAGCTGGAGTTCCCTGACAGTTTGCCTTATTTACTGCGCTTGCAGCTATTGAGGTTATTTCAACCTGCTTGTCAGTCATATATAAAACAGCAAATACAGTTATTGCTATCAATACAATCGGAGCTCCAATCATCACCGCCTCTTTCCATCCAAATTTTGAATACTGCTGGTTAATCCTGTCGCTCTCGTCAATACCCCAATTAATTACATCTGCTGTAAGAATCTCAAAATTATCCCTTGCTCCCACTGGAGGCATTATAGGAAGATAAGTATTGTCATTAAACTGCTTCAAGTGAACAAACGGCTTTCCCTTCTTGTCTGACATCAAAGCCCATTCATAAGGCTCACAGGTATGTTTTCTTCTTTTCCATCCAAAGAATTTCCATTCAACCCTTCCATCTTTTTCCTTCTTTCTAACCCTTCCTGTTTCAAGCATATCCCCTCCCTCTCTCTGGACATATATGTTTGCTCCGATAGGAAAAATTACTTTCTTTAATATTATAAAATAATTTATAAATCCAAACAAGAATGCAAATATAAGAAAATAAAATCCATAATAGGCATATATTGCTAATCCGCTTATTCCGCTTGTTAATGACGTTATATCTACCATTTTATAGGTTTGGCAATATCTTGTTCAATACCCCCTTTTGATTTCCAAACTGCTCTATTCTTTTCTCCACCTGCGATATTACCCTCATCATCATCCCGTTCTTTGCCTTGTTCAGTGCCCCATGAACCAGATTACATACTAATATTCTTATGTTACTTGCAACTATCAGATTGGGTATTCCAAATTCCTTGTGATGCTTCTGCAATAATTTTTTTATTCCGTGAGCAAACTCCCTCATCTTTGCCAATATCTCATCTTCTGTAAAAGTGCTCAGCTGCATTGTGATATCTATCTCTGGCTCAACCAATGAAATAAATCTTGCAATACCAGCCTCATTAAGCAATGGAGAGCCAAGCTCCCTATAATCATTTGTTGTTGCATCAAACCTTTCATTCCTTAACCTGTGAATAAGATTATCAACTATTACCTTTGGATCAAGGCAATACATCAGGAAGTTTCCATAATCTTGGCTTGTTGCAGATAAATTTAGTGTTTCAGTAACCTTCTGCGGCTGCTGCTGATACTGCTGCTGATAATCATTAAAATCTATATTTGGATTATTCTGATAAGCCATATTAGAAATCTTATTTGCTTAATTAAATACTTTTACATTTTCATAGGTCTTAATTCCAATCCTGTAAATGAACCTCCCTTCATTGTTCTTGGCATTCTCAATCCTTTCCCAAGCTTTGTATATACTGACACAAGACTCGGGGTATATTTATATTTTCTTCTTCCAACCTGTGTTCCTCTTCTTTCTCCAAACAGATCAAGTGATGGAATTGATAATGATGATGATGGAATGGAAGTAATTGAAAACATTGAACTTCCACTTGAAGATGAACTAGAACTTGAATCACTTGACATTGAACTTAATGATGATAAACTAGATAATGAACTTCTAGAGGATATACTACTTTTTGATAAACTAGATAATGAACTAATTGAAGATAAACTTGATTTACTTGATGATGATAAACTGCTCATTGAACTTCTGCTTGATTTAATTGATGATGGTAAACTAATTGATATACTTCTACTTGAACTACTAGACATTGAACTTAATGATGATGATATTTGTATTGGTCTTACATTTAATGAACTTATTGAACTTGATGAAGATTTACTCATTACTGAACCAGTAGAAGGCAATGTTAATGATATAGGTTTTGCTGTTGCTGTTGTTGTCATATCAATAGTTCCTGTTTTTAAATTTAAATTTGGATTAATTTGTTTTGCTAATATTCCATATTGTTCTTGATATGATATTAATGATGCAGATTTCTTTCCAGAAGTTAATTCAGATGAACGACCTAATATTTTATAAATATCTCCTAATGCTTTTTCTTGTCCTTCTCTAGGACCCATTGTCATTTTACCACCTTTCCATTTTATAGTTAAAAGTGAAGACCATCTTTGAACACCTGTTTCTCCTAATTTTTGTCCAGCAATATCTCCACCAGTTGATAACAACATAGATTTTGGTGCTTGTCCTTTATAACCAAATGGTGATGCTAACATTTGCGGTGTATCTTTACCAAATCCTTCTCCTATTTTAATACCTTGAAAACTTAATTTTCCTTCTTCAGCAGTTAAGAATTGTGAACCAGGAATATTTTTAGCTTTAACTCCAGAAACAAATGTTTGTACTTTTGGTGTAACCTTACCATAAACATTAAAATCAATATCTCCTGGTTGTCTAGATATACCTTTTTCAGCTTTTGTAAATGTAGAACCGAATCCTCTTTCTAATCCTACTGTTTCTGCACTGCTAAAATATCCACCAAAAGAAGCTTCTTTCATAGCAGTACCTAAACCACCAAAACTAAACTTACCTGAACCCTTGCCTAAATTAGTAAAAAAATTAGTAACTTCCTTTTGTAATTCTGGATATTTAGACATAGATTGAATGCCCTTTGTTTCAGTAATATCAACAATAGATTTACCTGGTGATTGTAATTTATTAATTAATCGTGCTGTTTTTTCTCCAATATTAAGTGCTTGTTTAGCTTCTTCAGTTGTTAATGACATTCCTAATCCTTCTATCTTTACAGTTTTTGGAGTTAATTTTCTTAATAATTGTACTCCCATTGGTCCACCTGATTCCAATTCTCCCATTACAATTTTAGATTTTAATGGATTAAAACTACCTAATTTTAGACCTGCACCTTCTTCATAAGTACCTAATGCAAATCCTTGTCTACCAAATGGATTTCTTAAACCAATAGATAATACCTTAATATTTCCAGTTGCTTTATCTACAACTATTGCTTCTGGTCCTAATGGACTTAATGCTCCACCACTAGCACCAATAAAAAATCCAATTACTTGTCCTGCTTTTCTTCCACCCATAGTAAGTGCACCAAATGTTGGTGTAACTCCTCTTGATTCAGCAGTTGTATATCCTTTGTAAGAACTATAACCAATATCTGCTGCTGAAAATCCAATCATTCCAGCAGTTATTAATTTACTTCCTATACTAGTTGCTCTTGGTAATGTTGTAGATAAATAATTAAGACCCGCCCCAACACCCAATAATTCTCCTCCAGCATAAATAACTGCTCCTTTTGCAGTATATTCTGCCATTGGTGTACCAATAGATAATATAGACGCTCTTGTTTTAGACATTTTTCCTTCCATAGCTTTTGATTCAAATAATGTTTGTGTTGGATATTTTATTTCTAAACCACCAACTTTAACATCACCAAATTTAATATTACTATAAGTGGTTGATGTTGTTGTTTGTGTTTCAGTAGGTGATATTTGATTTGTAATTGTATTTATTGTTTTATCAAAACCCATATTAATTCCTTTACCCATAAGACCAGTCTGCATTTTTTCAATATTAACATTTGGAGAATATTCTATTGAATAAGATTTTGTTTTCTTGTCATAGTTTGTAGTAGAAATCAATCCTGGTTTAGAAGATAATGCTGCCTGCCAATCAATAGTTTCCTGTTGTTTTTTTGAAGCAATATTATATTCTTCCTTTGCTAATCTTACTTCTCTTGCAGCTTGTACTTGCCCTATCATAAGTTTACCAAAATTAGTTGGTATTTTATATCCAAAAATAGTTGATGTTCCAGATTCTAATAATTGTGATTCTCTTGCTGATGTAAACCCATATTTTGCCTCTGCTCCATAACTTACAGATATGCCTTTAAATATATCATTAGTAGTATAACCTTTATTTATAATTGGTTCTTTAATTGTAAAATCGGGAGATATAGTTCCACCAGAGGATTTTTGTTTTGGGCCGCTAAACATATTTTTAAAGAAAGAACCTGAATCACTTTTAATATAATCTTCTTGTCTTAGATTAGTCTGCAATCCTATTGCTTCACTTGGTGCTTCTGATTTTAATGTTCTTACGTTTGTTCCTGCCAACATACTACCACCAAGATCAAATAAATTTCCAGAAATTCCAGTAACTTTTCCTGTTGAAGTTCCACCTGTAGTTCCAACATAAACTCCTGCTGCTTTTTGTTTCTCAATAACTCCTGGTGCAATTTTACCTGGTGCATTTCCTTGAAGATTACCACTTTGAATATCTCTAACTGCTGCAATAACTCCTGGTTGAGTTGCTGATGATTTCCATGATGCAATAGCTCTATCTGCTGATGCTCCTTGAGAAACTCCACGAGATGGTGTAAATGTTGTAACTTGAGTTATAATTGCTCCCTCTCTAACTCCAGGAATATTATGTGCTACAACTTGCTGAGATGTTTGTTGATGTGGTTGTGATATTTGAGCAGAAGAAGCAGATGGCTGTGAAGGAGCTCCACCTCCGCCACGAGAAACTTGCTGAGCCTGTTGTGCCCATACATCACCTTTTGCTGCACGGGTTGCAATATAAGATTTAGAACTAGGTGGTGTATATGCTCTGCTTCTTTGGTTTTTTCCCATTTTAGTATTGCTTTAGAATAGATTTATAACTATTTAAATATTATCTTTTAACAATTCCAAGCCATCTTTTATTTCTTCGGCTTCTTTCTCCTCTCTTAATTCATTTGCAACAGCCCTAATCTTTTCCTCCCTGTGCTTTAGCTTTATATTTTTTATTGTTGTCTCGCTCAATCCAAAAATTTCTGCAACCTTGCTTACTGGAAATTCCATGCTCAGCATTTTTATTATATACTTGTTTCTTTCATTAAATAATAACTTGTTGAGTAATGCTGGATTTATCTCTTCCTCCAATGGATTTTCAGATGCCTCCCTTCTTTTTCTATCTCTCAATTCCTCATATAATTTCTGCTCTTCATCTGATAATTTTTCAAACTCAATGCAGTCAAGAAAATTCTTTGTCCTTACTGAAGGTCTTACTCCCTCATTCCATTTATACAGTAGTTTTTCATTATCTTTTCTGTGCCATTTATCCCTTGTAAATGGATTTTTGTCTGGCTCAAAAAGATAGCATTCACCACGAGATGCAACATACCCCCATACCCTTATTCTTGAATCCCTTATGGAACAATCTAAATCCCAGAAATTTGGTATATTAAATATCAAGCAAAGATGCCTGTATCTGCAAACATTAAGCAACTTGATTAATTCCTTCTGCTCCCCCTTTGCAAAATCCCTTGCAAACAAAACATTGATTGCCTCATCAATTATTATGTAAGAATATTCCTTGATATTATTTATCTTGTCTATCAGCTCCTTTCTTGTATAAATTATATTCTTGTCCATATCAAAATGCCTGTCGCCTTTCTTTGCTATTTGGATTGCTATTGTTGATTTTCCCTCTCCAGTAAATCCTGACAAGGCCTGAACAAAATCCCTTCCAGTATCTAAATATTTTTTTATAATATTTACATAACTACTTATTGCCGCCATCTTTTTCTTCACCCAATCCAAGATTTAATTTCTTCAATCCCCTTACTGTAGCTGATGTCATTACATTTTTCATGACAAGGGATATTCTCTTGTCTAATTCATTAAGCATAAAATACGCATCTTTATCATTCCTTGCCCTTAATGTCCTGTTGATTGATGGATCCTTTATGTTATCATAATTCTGGTCTATGATATTCTCAACCTTCTTAAATTCACCCTCTATCATATTATTAATTTTAGTGTCTCTTGATGCGTTTGTTATTGTAAAGATAATCCTATAGATTGCCCTCAGGCATGAAGCCCATCCAACCAAGTCTTTATTGATTTCGCATTTTAGTTTTGCCATTCTGACTTTATGAAGCTCCTGAAAAATAAGAAAAGCCATATTATATTCATTGATATTATCATCTTCCTTGAACTCATCAGTAATTTCTACCATAATATATCTTAACTTAACTTAATTATATACTTTCCCAATCTGTCATCATCTTAAGTACTAGAACTTCTATTAATAGATAATCTGAGCCCCCAAACAAAAGTTTTAAATACTTACTCACCATACTTAATAAGTATTAAGTATGGTAATAATACAATGAAAAAAATTAAAACAGGAAAAGATAGTGTAGAATTATTTACAAAGTATCTTAATAGATCTAAATATTCAATCAATACTATCAAACTTTATTGCCTATATTATAATAAGATGCCAGATAATATTAAAGAATTATCACAGCAGGATATTAATAGTTTCATTGATAAATATAATCATATAGTTGCAAGGTCTTTCTTAAAAAAATATTTAAAATATATAGGGCATTCAAGCAAGTTTGTTATTCCTGAAATATCTGGAAGGAAAAGAAAATCAATTCTAAAATATCTTACAAAAGAGGATGTATATAAACTTGCATTACAGGCTAAAGATTGCAAGAAATATGGATTAAGAAATTATCTTATTATAATTCTTCTGTTTGAAACTGGATTAAGAGCTTCTGAATTATGCTCTTTAAGAAAAGAGAGCTTTAATTTTGATGATAATTCCATAAAAGGAATAGGCAAAGGAAACAAAGAATTTAATAACCTTTTATTTTCTGATAATATAAAACCATTATTATTTGAATTTGTTTCTTTTTTAGAGCCTAATGAAAGATTATTCAAAATTAAAAGATGCAGATTAGGAGAAATCATTAAAATCAATGCAAATAAAATATTTCCTGACAGAATAATAACTCCACATTGTTTAAGGCATTCCTGCGCCACTTATCTAAAACTGATGGGTATGGACTTGAAAGACCTGCAATATTATTTAAGGCATGAAAGGCTTGATACAGTTGGAATATATGCCCATGTTGATGACAATGATTTCAAGAGAAAATGGAATGAAATTATGGCTTAAATAGATTGTTCTTTCCAATCTTACCGCAGAATGGGCATTCTACATATTTATTTTTTTCCATCAGTTTTTCATTAACTTCAAATTCACATTCTTTGCAATAAACTATTTTCATATTAAATTAATATTTTCATTCCTTTTTTTCTTTTTATACTTTCTATTTAAATAAAATATTAATAAAATTATTAAAAGTGAACCTAAACCCAATACAAAAGGTACAATAAACCATTTACCTAAACCTGAAGGATCACAAGTACCACAATATTTTAAACATTCAGATAAATTCATTTTACAAACTCCAAACCTGAAATATTTACTGGCTCTAAAACAAAATCATAAGGAATGCACTTTGCCTTATACATACCTTCACAAGCTTTGCATGGATCATTCTTATACTGCTTCATTATCTGCTGATTCTGATAAAAATAAACCAGAGCAAGAACTACAAGAAATATCATAAACACTGCCCCTATGC
>Ga0315293_10002042_pt1 | contig 19486 bp, 14 predicted proteins | sample YL17G13_20_MG_FD_203071 | JGI IMG/M metagenome (GOLD analysis project Ga0315293, IMG submission 203071) | Sediment microbial communities from Yellowstone Lake, YNP, Wyoming, USA - YL17G13_20 | ecosystem: Environmental > Aquatic > Freshwater > Lake > Sediment | place: USA: Wyoming | collected... | reverse complement strand
CAGGAAGAAGAAAAACAGAAGAAACTCGCAGAAGTGGAGAAGAAAAAGCTTAAAGAACTTCATGACATGAAGTGTCCAAAGTGTGGCATGGAACTGATCGAAATCGATTATAAATCAATTAAGATCGATAAGTGTTCTGGATGTGAGGGCGTGTGGCTCGATGCGGGCGAATTGGAAACGGTTTCACAACTTGAAAAAACAGGTCTTGATAAACTGTTCAGTGTCTTCAGGAAGTGAAGCTCCTCATCCACAGGGTGGGGCTTTTCGGCAATGGGATATTATTTCATTTTGTGCCCCTTTGCCTTGTCTGCCTGTGGTTGGCAGGTAGGCAAGGCAGAACTTGCGGGCCACGTTCCGGTCACTCCATCAGATCTGTCTTGATTTCGAGAAGATTGAGGATATCCCTTCGAGTAATCATCCCCACTACCTTTCCATCTTTGACCACGGGAAGGCGTCCCTCTCCTGTCCGGATCATCTTTTGCAGTGCATCCACCGCCTCACTGTCTGGATCGAGTATGATCTCCTCCCGCATGGGTATCATCACCTCTCTCACCGTTTTCTCCATCCATTGATCCCGTGGAACTTCTTTAACCTGTTTCAAGGTAATGATACCGATCATCCTCTCCCCTTCTATCACAGGATAAGTGATATGTTTATGGGTGAGATAAAAGTCCTCCACCAACTGGTTAATGCGAAGGGAGGGCGGAATCGAGATCACACCCCGGCTCATCAATTCCCTGACTTTCACCCCTCCCAGACCTTCCTTCATCACCACCTGCTGTAATCCCCCTTCTGCAGCAGACCTTAAAAAGATCCCGATGATGACAAACCAGAACCCACCGATGAGATTCCCCATTAATATCCCAAAAAGACCTAGAAGAATGATACCTACTCCAATCCACTTCCCAGTCTCTGAAGCAATACGTGTTGCCTTCTTCAGGCTGCCGGTCTTTCTCCAGTAGAGGGCTCGAAGAACTCTGCCACCATCCAACGGAAATCCAGGAATCAGATTAAAGATGGCCAGGGATAGGTTGATAAAAGCCAGGTACCACAGGAGACCGGTGAAGAGAATGAGGTGAGGTGACCGGGAGGTTGCCATGAACAGGATCCAGAAGATCAAAGCAAGGACAAGACTGGAGAGTGGCCCTCCGAGTGCTACTTTCAATTCCTTCTTTGAATCCTCTGGCTCTTTGGTCAATTGAGAGACACCACCAAAGATGAATAGGATAATCTCTTTAACTTCGATGCCTTCCCTCTTAGCGATGTAGGAATGAGTCAGTTCGTGAACCAGGACGCTGAGGAAAAGAAAGAAAGCCCCAAGAAACCCCATGATCCAGTGGGCTGAGGGATTCAGATCAGGGTAATGGGAGGGAAAGTAGCCACTGGATAATGTCCAGACGATCAACCCAAAGACGATGAACCAAGTATAATTTAAAGAAATCTGTATCCCAATGACTTTGAAAAGCTTTACCCCTTTCATAATCTCCAGTCCTTTCTTTTGCTCACCAAAAGCCAAAGGCTAAGTGGTGCCTATCTCTTTGTGTAAGTCTTTCTTCTGAACGGAAGCACCAATGGCCTTTGAAATCCAGAGAAAAAGAGTAAGGAGGATTCCTAAGACGATCGATCCTAAGATGGCATAGACCAGAGAGGTCTCAAATTTCCATATGAGAAATTTTATCTCAATAAGAGGAGCGGCTGAATTTTGAACAGCGAAAATGGCCACAGCAATGATTATTAAAAAGGCTATCCACAAAAAGACCTTCATGGTTTTTACCTCCTCTTGGCATCCACTCTTTCTCCCTCTCCCGTCAAGGGAGAAGGTTTTGTGGGTTGCTTAGTACGGATTGGAAAAATAGGAATCGAAAATATCGGTCAAGATTTGGTTGATCATGGCTTCCACCTTTTCGGGTGTTGACCTGGCAACCGTCATCTCCTTCTCGACTTCCACATTTCTTGTAAACACTTTGCCTTCCTTTTTCACCCCAAGATGGATCACACATTGAACCGTGGTTTTCATAGTGGTTCTGAAAGCAGATGCTTTCCCCTCTGTCCAGAATCTCTTGATCTCGATCATCAGTACAGAATCGGTCTCCATATTCTTTAGAGATTCAGGTTTTCCGTCCCAATTGGAAATAGGAATGGTTTTCACTCCATAGCGGGAAAGGGCATCTGATAGAGACTCCATGATCACCCTTTCCAATGGAAAAGGATGGCTTTTGAAATAATCGGAATTTCCTTGTAGGTTGGTGTGGACACCAATATATAAGGTATCCGGCCTTTCATCTTTAAAAGGCGCCATAGCAAGTGTAGAGCCAATCTTCTGTTGAAGGAATGTAAATTCCCTCACGGGTTGATATCGAAGATAAAGAGAGTACGTCCCTAACTTTGCACAACCCAGTACAAAAAAGCCTAAAGAAAGAATAAATAACCAACGAATTGATTTCATAGCTCACCCTCCTATTCCTAAGATATTTTATCACATTTTTAACAGATTGCTGAAAAAGTAAGAACGCCCGGGGTTTGTCATTCTGAGCGAAGCCCTGCACCGCATGGTGTACAGGGCGAAGCGAAGAATCACTCCTTCAAAGAGTTGAGACCCTTCACGGAGTTTACCCTGAGTGAGACTCCTCAGTCGCTTCGCTCCTTCGGAATGACAAGAAGCGAAGGGTTCAGGGTGACGTGAAAAAATAATTTTCCAGCACCCTGTTAAAGCTCTAAGACATCTTATCATACTTCTAAAATATCTTCTCCCCCTCAATCCATGTGGATCGAACCACCAGTTCCTCTGGATATTCAAACAGCACCAAATCGGCAGAATGGCCTGAAAGGATTTCTCCTCTCACTTCTGGAAAAAGTTTCTGTGCATTTTTTGCTGCCATATGAATCGCTGAGGTCAGATCAATCCCTGCAAACCGAATGACATTGGTAATGGCACGATCCATGGTCAGGGTGGAACCTGCCAGGCGAGAAGTACCCACTAACCGGGCTGTCCGATCAGGACCCACTTCCACTTCTAAGTCTCCCAATGTGTATCTCCCCGGGGAAGCTCCTGCTGCGGCCATGCTATCGGTGGTCAGGACGATTCGATCCAACCCTTTTGCCAAAACATAATTCTTCACTACATCATGGGGGAGGTGAATCCCATCCGTGATGATGCTTGCCATCAATGGATCCATGGCCAATTGTTTTTGGATAAGGTTTTGATAGCGAGGGATTAAAGCCGAGGGGGCGTTCCCGAGGTGGAAGGAAAGTCTTGCTCCCGCCTGAACAGCCTCTTCGATCACCTCTTCAGAAGCGTTGGTGTGTCCGATTCCAATCACCATTCCATGGGCTGTTGCTTTCTCGATGAAAGGAATCGCTCCTTTCACCTCTGGCGCTAAAGTCACACACCGGATCCGGCCTTCGCACACCTCCTGAAACTTCTCCAATTCTTCCCACCGAGGAAGTCGGACAAACTTGCGAAGGTGAACCCCTCTGGGTCCATCCTCGGGAGAAATATAGGGTCCTTCAAGGTGGATCCCAAGACACATCTTCTGGAGAAGGGGATCGTTCCTTAACGCCTCCCCAATGATTTTCAACTGGCAAACCATTCCCTCCTGGGAGGAAGTAATGAGAGTGGGAAGAAAGCGAGTGACACCCGTAGAAGCCAAGGAGCGGGCTGCCTGATGAAGCCCTTCAGGGGTAAGACGAGGGCTATTGAAATCCACACCAGCAAATCCGTTCACTTGGGGATCAAAAAAACCTGGACATAGGTACAGGTCCGTCCCACCCCAATCACAGGAAGATCCTTTTTGATAAGGTTCAATCTGGATGACCTTCCCATTCTCAACGATGATGTTTACCGGAAACTCTATTCCTGGTATTTTCCCTCGAATGATCATGATGATCTCTCGGTAGAATTCCTTAGAAAATTACACCAAAAAAACCTTCCTCCCCCATCAAGAGACTGTGTCACAATGTCATTCTGAGGCGTTAGCCGAAGCATGTCCTGAGCAAAGCGAAGGAACTCATTAGATCCTTCACGGAGTTTACCCTGAGCCAAAAAGGAAGACCCTTCCCCGGCCTCGTCCTACTAAACGAAACCGGGACGGGCGCTTCACTCAGGGTGACACATGGCGAAGGGTTCAGAATGACAAACATGCCATTTCCCTCATTGTGACACAGCCTCTCAAGGGGGAGGGGAATGGTTCTATTTTCATGGTTCGTTATACACGACGACTCAAGTCAGAGCTCCTTAATCAAGGCTAAAGCCTTGAGTTACAGTTCGATGTCGGGTTGTAACTCAGCCCTTCAGGGCTGATCGGACCGGACCGCCGAAGACTTAAGCGATGATACTTATGTCGCCGTGTATAGTGACGTATCCGTCATGAAAGATTATATGATGGTCTCGTAAAAAGTCAGCATCACCCTTCGACAGGCTCAGGGTGAATCCCGCGAAGCGCGGGATAACCTATTGATATTCCGTTCGTGCTGAGCTTGTCGAAGGGTGAACGACATACGGAATATAACTTTTTACGAGTTCATCATTATATAGGATATTCGGTGGTTTTAAAATATTTTAGTTCACCCTTCAGCGGCGCCCAAGCCTTTTTTTTAGAACAGGGGCAAAGGCGCATTCAGGGTGAACCCCTGCCTGCGGTAGGCAGGCTGAGTCTTCGGCTTGAGACTTCAGCAAGCTCCAGTCTTCAGGCCAGAGAGTCGAAGGGTTCATTTCAATTATAGACAATTACCTTAAAATATTGTAAAAAATAGGGAAAGATGAATTGAAGGAGGCCAAATGAAGTTTCCCCAGTATAGACCAAGAAGATTACGAAAAGACGAACTATTTAGAAGGATGATCCGAGAAACCCACCTCAGGCCGGATGACCTGATCCTTCCCCTTTTCGTCCGTCCTGGAAAAGGATCGAAACAGCCCATTTCCTCCATGCCCGGGCATTTTCAGTTCTCTATCGATCTCCTGGTCAAAGAGGTGAAGGAGGCCAAATCCTTGGGGATCCTTGGCATCATCCTCTTTGGCATCCCCGAAAAGAAGGATGAATTGGGATCAGAAGCCTATGCCGAAAATGGGATTATTCAGAGGGCGGTGAGGCAACTTAAAGAAAAGGTGGAAGGCATTCTCATCATCACCGATGTCTGCCTCTGCGAATATACCAGCCATGGACACTGCGGGGTAGTAGAGGGAGGGAGAATTTTGAATGACGAAACGCTTGATCTTCTCGCCCGTCAAGCCCTTTCTCATGCCAGGGCAGGAGCAGATATCGTGGCGCCTTCTGATATGATGGATGGAAGGGTGGGAGCCATTCGAAAGATCCTCGATGAAAATCAATTTGAGGACATTCCCATCATGGCCTATTCGGCAAAATATGCTTCCAGTTTTTATGGACCCTTCCGAGTGGCTGCAGAATCGAAACCCCAATTCGGTGATCGAAAATCCTACCAGATGGATCCAGCCAATGGAGATGAGGCCTTGAGAGAGGTTCAGCTTGACATCGAAGAAGGCGCGGATATCGTCATGGTCAAACCCGCCCTTCCCTATTTGGATATCATCTACCGGGTGAAGCAAACCTTTAACATCCCCGTGGCCGCTTACAATGTCAGTGGTGAATTTGCTCTCGTCAAGGCGGCTTCGCAACTCGGATGGGTGGACGGAGAACAGGTGATGATGGAATCGCTCACCTCCATTAAAAGAGCGGGGGCGGATCTCATCCTCACCTACTTTGCCAAAGAAGCAGCCAAAAAATTGGAGAGTAGAAAGTAGTTAAGAGTTATGAGTTATAAGTTAAAAGTTAAGAGTCACGATTCAACAAATACAACTCAAGCTTCACGCCTTACGCCTTACGCCTTACGCCTCACGAGTCATCCGTTGAGGATGATCGCATGGGAGTTGACCCGAAGCTGCAATCTCGCCTGCGTTCATTGTCGTGCTTCCGCGGAGTGCGGTCCATATGAGGGAGAACTTTCAACGCAGGAGGTCTTCAGGGTGATGGATGAAATTGCCTCCTTCAGCAAGCCTGTCATCATCCTGACCGGGGGAGAACCTCTGCTTAGAGCGGATATCTTCGACCTGGCATCCTATGGAACAGCGAAAGGGTTCCGGATGGTGATGGCCACGAATGGAACATTATTCACTGAAGAAATCGTCCAAAAGATGAAGACTTCAGGGATTCAACGAATCAGCATCAGCATTGATGGCCCGACTGACGAAACCCACGATGCCTTTCGAAAAGTGAAAGGTTCCTTTGAAGGCTCTCTTCGAGGAATTGAGATGGCCAAGAAAGGAGGCATCGAATTCCAGATCAATACCACCATTACACAGGTCAATCTCCATCTGATCCCTGACATCCTTCGTTTGGCTGTTGATCTGGGTGCAGTGGCTCTCCACATCTTTCTTTTGGTTCCGACGGGAAGGGGAAAGGAATTGAAAGATCAGGAAATATCTGCTCTGGATTATGAAAAAACCCTTCACTGGTTTTACGAACAGACCGATAAGGTTCCTCTCCAGCTCAAGGCGACCTGTGCCCCTCACTATTATCGCATTCTACGACAACAAGCGAAAAAAGAGGGAAAGAAGATCACTCCCAAAACACATGGATTGGATGCCATGACCCGTGGATGTCTGGGCGGCATCTCCTTTTGTTTCATCTCGCACATCGGCCAGGTTCAACCCTGTGGCTATCTGGAATTGAACTGTGGAAATGTAAGAGAAAAATCTTTCCAGGGGATCTGGGCAAATTCCGAATTCTTCAAGAATCTTCGGAATACCGATGGCTATCAGGGAAAATGCGGAAGGTGTGAGTATAGAAAGGTCTGCGGAGGCTGTCGGGCGCGGGCCTATGAGCTCTCCGGGGAATACATGGCTGAAGAACCCTATTGTATCTATGAGCCGGTTTAACCATAGGAGATATTCGATTAATTCGCTGTCATTCGTTTTACTCGCTTAAAATATCTATCATTGAGAGTATGAAGGAGTATGAAGCTATTTTCTAAACACTTTTTTCGTTTTCGAATCAGTCTGACCTTCAAATTCATCATCGCCATGTTCTTTTTGGTCTTGATGAGTGCGGTGGCATTTGGCTATTTCTCTGTCGTAAGGGAGATGACTCTTTTTCGAAGCCATTGGGAGATTTATGGAAGATCCATGGCCAATTCCTATAGCCTTCTCATCGAGCATGGAATGGGTCTCTCGGATCGGTTCTTCTTACAAAATGTCGCTGAGAGAATCGTCGAGAATGAAGATGTCGTGGTATGTTCGCTTTATGACAATTCTGGAGAGAGGTGGGCCCATGCGGTGAAGAAAGGAAGGTTTCCCAACCCTCAATTGACCCATCAAATTACTCAAACCATCCATTCCAAAGAGGGTCAGATGATCGGGACACTCCAGATCGGTCTTTCTCTTTTTAAAATGGATGGCCAGATCAATGGATTGAAAAGAGATATCCTCCTTGTCACCTTAGGGGTAATGGGTGTAGGAATTTTGTTCACCCTTATCCTGACCCGGGTTCTTCTCCGGCCGATTGAAAAGTTGGCGGAGGCGACCGAGAGAGTGGCAAGGGGAGAATTGGCGCAGGCCGTTGATATTCGGTCCAAAGATGAAATTGGAGACTTGGCCAGAGACTTCAACCAAATGACTCTCCAGTTGAAAGAATCCACAAGCAATCTCGAAAAAAAAGTGGAGGAACGAACCCACCAGTTGGAGGCGAACATTGCAGAACTGAACCGGGCCAGGACCTCCACCCTGAAGATGCTCGAGGAACTCCAATCCGCCAAGAGGGAATTGGAAATGGTCAACCGTGAGTTAAAAGAGATGGACGAGACCAGAACGAAATTCATCGGCGTTGCCTCCCACGAATTGAAAACTCCCCTCACGGCCATCAAGGCCAATATTGATTTCATCCTTTCCGAGAAAGAAGGAAAAGTTCCCGAACACCTGAAATCCTATCTTCTCACCATCCAGAGGAATACCAATCGAATTCAAATGAGAATGGATCAAATGCTGGATCTGAGCCGGATTAAATCTGGCCGTCTCCTCTTCAACCGAGAATTGATCTTGCTCTCTGAGGTGATTGGAGGATATATCAATGAGGTCACACCCGTGGAGAAAAACCTCTCCGTTCAGGTTAGCATTCCACAAGACCTCCACATCTATGCCGATAGAACTGCACTTCATGATATCTTTATTAACCTCCTCTCCAATGCATTCAAATTTACTGGCGATGGAGGTCAGGTTTCGATCATCGCCACCCAAAAGGGTCAATCTACTCTCCTTGAAATGAGAGATACGGGAATGGGTATCCCGGAAGATAAACTCCAGATGATCTTCGATGAATTTTACCAGGTCGAGGGTGGCAAGCATGGTGGAACAGGCTTGGGGCTTGCCATTGCCAAGCGGTTGGTTGAAGAACAGGGCGGGAGTATCTGGGTGGAGTCCCAATTGGGCAAGGGTTCCACCTTCTATTTTACCCTCCCCCTCTCTGTGGAGAACGAAGATGGAAAATTCAACCGTTCATAGAGAAGTAAAGGGAAAAGTCCTGATCGTTGATGATGCACCGGATACCTTAGAAATTATCCAGAAACTCCTCCACCATGAGGGATACGATGTCATGATTGCCGCGAGCGGTGAAGAAGGGGTGAAGAAGGTCGAAGAGGAAAAACCCGATGTGGTCTTGATGGATATCAACCTTCCGGGGATCGATGGCACCGAGGCGTTGAGGAGAATTCGAATGATCAACCCTATCCAATGCGTCATCATGCTGACGGCCTTTGCCACCGTGGATAATGCCATCCACGCCCTCAAAGAGGGGGCTTTTGACTTCGTGAAAAAACCTTTCGAGAATGAACATCTGATTCACATCGTCAACCAGTCTTTGGAAAAGTACAAAACCCTGAAGGAGAAAGAAACATTGGAGGAGGAGGTGAGAAGGCTCTCCATCACCGATGATTTAACCGGCCTTTATAACCACCGCCATTTTTTCAAAACCTTGGAGGCCGAACTGACTCGTCTGAAACGTCAAAAGACCTCCCTTTCGCTCTTGATGTTCGACCTCGACAATTTCAAAAGATATAATGATCTCTACGGCCATTTGGAAGGGGATAAGGTCCTGAAAAGCATCGGTGAGATCGTCAAACATTCCATCCGATACAATGTCGATTCTGGCTATCGTTACGGAGGGGATGAATTTACCGTCCTCCTCATCGGTGCCTCCGTGGATCAAGCCTTAGCCATTTCAGAACGCATCCGTTCTTCCATCGAACAGGCCGAATTCCAAACCATTACGGTCAGCATCGGGCTAACCGAATACAGAGACCACTTCGACCTGGAGGGGTTTGTCAAATCTGCGGATGAGGCGATGTATATTGCCAAGCATTCTGGTGGAAATCGAGTTCATACGAATATCCCTGACCCGTTAATGATAACTCGCATGGCGCATAGCGAAGAAGAGGTCGAATAGTCAGGTGGTCGCTTAGTCGTATAGTCAAAAAACTACAAGACTATGAGACTATAGGACTATGGGACTTTCGAATCTTAAACGCTATGCGCTATGCTCTCTGCTCTATGCTGTAAGGTATATGTCTGATCGACCTAAACTCTTTTTAATCGATGGCTCCTCTTATCTCTTCCGGGCATTTTATGCCATCGCTCATCTCTCCAATTCCAAGGGCCTCCCGACCAATGCGACCTTTGGCTTCACCCAGATGCTTCTTAAAGTGCTCAAGGACCATCGGCCTGATTATCTTGCCGTGATCTTCGATTTAAAGGCTCCCACCTTCCGAAGTGAGGTCTATAAAGAATACAAGGCTAACCGACCTGCCATGCCAGAAGGACTCACTCCCCAGATCCCCTATATCAAGAAGATCATCGAGGGATATCGAATTGCCCTCATGGAGATGGAAGGATACGAGGCGGATGATCTCATCGGAACGGTGGCCAAGAGACTGGAGTCAGAAGTCGATGTCGTGATCATCACCGGTGACAAAGACATCCTCCAACTGGTCAGTGATCGGATTCAAGTCTATGATACCATGAAGGAGAAAAGGTTTGGGATAGAAGAAGTCATCCAGCGGTTTGGCGTTCGTCCTGAACTGGTGGTGGAAGTGATGGGCCTGTCCGGAGATGCCATTGATAACATTCCGGGTGTTCCTGGAATTGGGGAGAAGACGGCCATCCAATTGATCAAGACTTATGGATCGATCGAAAATCTTCTGGCCCATGTGGAAGAAATTCCTCAGAAGAAATTGAAAGAAAATTTAAAGACCCATGGAGATCTGGCTCGTCTCAGCCGGCAGTTGGCAACGATCCATGTGGATGTGCCTATCAGTTACCAGTTGAAAGATTTTTCTCTCTCCCCCCCTGACCTGAAAAACCTTAAGGAGATCTTCAAGGAGTTAGAGTTCAACAAACTTCTTAAAGACCTCCTTGAAGAAAAGGCTTTTAACGATAAGGCCTCTCTCTCGGCAGGCAGAGACTATCGTTTGATCACGGATCGAAATGAATTCCTCGCTTTATTAGAAGACCTGAGAAAGGCCCCATCCTTTTCCATCGATCTGGAGACGACCTCCCCCTATCCGATGTGGGCTGATCTCGTCGGGATCAGTCTGTCCTACACTCCACATCAAGCCTTCTATATTCCCCTGGCCCACCGGCATCCAGAGGCAACGAGGCAACTTCCTCTTCCCTGGGGATTGGAACAGTTGAAACCTATTTTGGAAGATAAGGAAGTGAAGAAGGTAGGTCAGAACATCAAATATGAATGGATTGTTCTGAAACGATATGGAATTCACCTGCAAGGGATTCACGGTGATACGATGATCGCCTCCTACCTCCTCAACCCCACCAAACATAATCACAACCTGAGTGAAATTGCCCAGGAATATTTGGATCGTTCTGTCACCAGCTACAAGGAAGTGGTAGGAAGCGGAACAAAGGCAGTGACCTTTGACCAGATCGAACTTGAAAAGGCAAGGGATTACAGTTGTGAAGATGCGGATGTCACTCTCCAGCTCTCTCACCTCCTTTTTCCAAAATTGAAGGAGGGGGGATTTAAAGACCTCTTTGACCAGGTGGAGATGCCGCTCGTCATGGTCTTGGCGAAAACAGAGCTGAATGGAGTGAAAATCGATCTGGACCTTCTCCAAGGATATTCGAAAGAGATCGAAACCCAACTCCAACAGAGGATGGGGCAAATCTATAGGTTAGCCGGAGAGGTCTTCAATATCAACTCGTCCCAGCAACTGGGGAAAATCCTTTTTGATAAACTGAAACTGCCTGTGGTCAAGAAGACCAAAACAGGCACCTCCACGGACGTGGAGGTGCTGACCAAACTCTCTCTCCAGCATGACCTTCCCCTCGAGATTCTCGGTTATCGCAACCTGGCCAAACTCAAATCGACTTATATCGATGCCCTTCCTAAATTGATCCACCCGAAAACCGGACGCGTCCACACCTCCTATAATCAAACCGTGACTGCCACAGGACGACTCTCCTCGAGTGATCCCAACCTCCAGAACATTCCTATCCGTGCAGAGGAGGGGAGTCGGATTCGTCAGGCCTTCATTCCAGAGAAGGGATGGTTCATTGTCTCCGCAGACTATTCCCAGATCGAATTGAGGATTCTGGCCCACCTCTCCCAAGATGAAATCCTTATCAAAGCCTTTCAAAATGATGAAGACATCCATGCCCGAACCGCCTCGGAGATCTTCGGGGTTCCAATAGAAAAAGTGACGCCTCCGATGAGGAGGGAGGCCAAGGTGATCAACTTTGGCATCATTTACGGAATGAGCGCCTATGGTCTTTCACAACAATTGAGGACAGAGCCTAAGATCGCCCAGGCCTATATTAATGAATATTTTAAAAAATATGCTGGCGTTCAAACCTACATCGAAAAGAGTTTGGAAGAGGCCAGGCAGAAGGGATATGTGATCACTCTTCTCCATCGACGCCGCTATCTTCCGGACCTTCATTCCCCAATGGTAGCCATCCGACAGGCTACAGAGAGGATGGCCATCAATACTCCTCTCCAGGGGACAGCAGCGGATATCATCAAGGTTGCGATGATCCACATCCAGAATCAAATTGAAGAACTCAGTCTCTCCACCAAAATGATCATGCAGGTCCACGACGAATTGGTTTTCGAGGTTCCCGAAGAGGAACTCCAAAACGCTATCCCCATGATCCAGAATGAAATGGAGACCGTGATGGACCTTTCTGTCCCACTCAAGGTTTCCATCCATTCGGGGAAGAACTGGGCAGAAGTACATTAATTCGATTGCGGAATGCGGAATGTAGATTGCGGAATAAAATTTTGAATTATAGAATTCTAAATATGATGGATTCGTAAACCCCGTTGGAAAGTCTTCGACTTTCCAACGGGGAGGCTCATTCACCCTGTTAGAGAAAGTCTCTAACAGGGCAAGCGGGGCATTCTTTCTAACGGGGTAAAAAGTCCCTTTCTGTCATCCTGAACTCTTCGCTCTTTGTCACCCTGAGTGAAACGCCCGTCCCGGTTTTCTTTAGTAGGACGAGGCCGGGGAAGGGTCTCGATTTTGACTCAGGGTAAACTCCGTGAAGGATCTATACCCTCTTGATATGATGAGATTCTTCGCTTTGCCCTGTACACCATGCGGTGCAGGGCTTTGCTCAGAATGACAAAGGCTTGTTCCTTCGACTTTTACGAGACCATCAAATGATGAACTCGTAAAAAGTCATATTCCGTATGTCGTTCATGCTTCGACAAGCTCAGCACGAACGGAATATCAATAGGTTACACCGTTCACCCTGAGCCTGTCGAAGGGTGATGCTGACTTTTTACGAGACCATCATCAAATATGGAAAAATAAATTCCGAAATCCGCACTCCGAAATTGAGTAAGGAGAATAACCATGAGAAGGATGATCCTATTTATATCTATTGGGTTGATATTCTCGTCGTTTCTGGCCTTCGGCCAGGAGGTTTACCGATGGGTGGATGAGCAAGGGACGGTTCACTTCACGGACGATCTGGGTCTGGTTCCTGAAAAATATCGAGACCAGATCCTAACGGGGAAATTTCCAAAAGAACCTGCTCCTTCTCCACCCACTTCACCTCCATCCATTGAACCACCTAAAAGTACAGAAGCTGAGAAGGAGGCCGAATCAGCCCCTGGGTCAGCCCCTGGACAGAAAGACATCTTAGGCCGTGGAGAAGAATGGTGGAGGGCAAGGGCGATCGAGTGGAATGAAAAATTTATGACCACTCGAAGAAATTATGAAAATGCCTATGGCGAATGGAAGTCAAAGGAGCAAGAATTAGAAACCTCAAAATTCAAACCCGACAGCGTTAAAAGGAAGTTGAAGGCCGAGATCAAAGTCCTCGAAGAAAAGGCAAGGGGTTGGGAGAAACAGATGGAAGAGGCAAAAAACATGCTCGAAAATGTTCTTCCAAAACAAGCGAGGGATTATCAGGCTAACCCCGATTGGCTCAAAATCGAAGACAAAAAATAAGTTTGGAGTTATTAGTTCGCCTGCCTGCACGAAGCGTTTCGGCGAAGGCAGGTAGTTCGGAGTACTTAATTTGAAACTCCGAACTCTAAACTCCGAACTCCGAACTTTTATTTGGAAGGGATCCACTTCTCTTTCAATGAATGAAAAGGGAATTGATCGATGTAAGGAACAAAGGCTAAACTCACTTCACCATGATTCAAGATTGCCGTTAAGATTTCCTCTATCTCTTTCCGTGGGGCGAGCTTATAGCTGACCGCCTCATTACTCTTCCAATCAAGAATCCAAACTTTCATTAGCACCTTGGAAGGATCTCCCACTGCTTCGACTGCCTTCTGGGTAGCCTCAGCCATCAGGTCAATGGCCTCTTTCACTTCTATATTCCGATTTTTCATGGCCTGGCGATGATAGGCCATAATGGCATAATAGTCGAAATTGTTTTTCAATGCTCCTGAAAGGGTCTGTGAAAACCAAGCCTTGCCGTTAAAGTCGTTGATGATGGCCTCAAAGTAGAGATTGATGGCAAATTGTAAGTTCGTATTTGATTCTCTGGCGGCAGCCATCAGTCTGTTGGCCACATTCATTAACCAGCGGTTCTTCCAGTTCGCCCAGGACATAAACCGGTCTGTATACGCCTTGGCGTAATATTTTCCTGAGGCCGATTTATAAGGATCGATGTAGAAGAGGTCTGGATGGGGCAAATATCCGAACTCTTTCAGAAAGGCTTTATTCGCTTCAGTGCTGAAGTCTTCATTATGATAAAGGATTAAATCGTCCTGAAATAGGATTCCTTCAATAGGGTAGCGGCCCAGGTCTCGGAAAAGGCCCTCAAGACGTTTGAGGACGTCGGGATGAAAGAGATTGAACCCCCTGGCCACCTCCATCTTTTTTGTCTCAAAATTATATCTCTTGGACCGATATTCAAGAAGTCCTTCTAAGCCGTAGTTGGCATAACGTGTGGTGATCCAGGCAAAAATTTCAAGTCCATTCCGGTGAACGATCTCTGCAATTTTTCCTAAGATATCATCGACCACCGGAGCATATTCTGTTTTGAAATAGACTCCCTCGTCATAATGGGCCGTAACAAATTTATACACTCGATCCCCTTTATTCTGAAAGACTCTGAAGAGTATCGTATTCACACCGGCATTTTTCAACTCCCTCACTCTCTTCTCCACTTCCTCAAGATTTTTTCCTTCAAAATAGGAGACCTGAGCACAAATCCGTCTCTTTGTCTTCTTCTCCTCGGGGAAGGATTTTTTCACGACCGATTTAGAAACGGGTGACGGCGCAGGGGTTTTCTCTTTTAACTGTTCCTTTGCAATCTGGATTCCTTTCTCTGCTTCTCTCACACGGTCACCGTCTGGATAGGCTTTTAAATAGAGCTCGAATTGTTGAATGGCCTCTTCATATTTTTCCATTTTGAGATAGCAGAGTCCGATCATATATTGGGAGTAGGAGACCAATTGACTGGCTGAAGCGGATTGGAAAATTTTTGAAAAACCTTGAATGGCCTCTTCACATTTCCCCTTATAATAGAGCTCCATGGACGAATCATAAAGCTCACCTGGGTTATCAAGCTTCTCCTGGCTGTAACCTTGAGATAAAAATAAGAGAATGAAGAGGACAGAAATCAATCCGGTCATCCATTTTTTCATAAGGCATTCCTTCCGTAATAGGGAATGACAAGATACGAATATTATACTGTCAAACGACAAAGCTCAAATGTCAAATCAAATCCAAAGTTCAAATGAGATGCCGAAATCCTTAGATCCTGAATTATTAATCGGTCCATAATTGTATAGACACTGGAGATCTTCCCGTTCGTGCTGAGCCCTTCGACCCACCGTTCGCCCTGAGCCTGTCGAAGGGTAGACGGTTCTTGCTTAACTGAACAGCATTAGGGTTAGATGAGATTTCCCGAAGAATATGTCTTCTCAATTATGGACTCCTTAGTAAGTTCAGGACCTGGTTCGGCATGACAAGGACGTCATTCTGAACTCGTTTCAGAATCCAATTTTGAACTTTGACATTCATTTGAAATTTGGATTTCTGAAAAATAGCTGGGGATTTTTCAAAAAAGTGTTTTTATTGCCTCTTGAACTGAACGGACTCCGATCAATTCGATGCCCTTAGCCCCTTTCATCTTTTCCTGATTCTGCTTCGGTAAAAGACATCTTTTAAATCCTAACCTCGTTGCTTCTTTCACTCTGACCTCCGACTGGCTAACGGCTCTCACCTCTCCTCCCAGCCCCACCTCTCCAAAGACCACCATTTCTGGATCAACCAATTTATCCTTAAAATTTGAAACAATGGAGACAATCACTCCTAAATCAGCAGCGGGCTCTCCCACCTTCATTCCGCCAGCGATATTGAGAAAAATATCCTGATTGCCAAGGTGGACTCCCAGTCTTTTCTCCATGACGGCAACCAGAAGCGATACACGGTTGGCATCTACTCCCTGGGCTGTTCTCCGTGGGAAACCAAAGCTGGTGGGAACGACCAAGGCTTGAAGCTCAATCAAGATGGGCCTTGAACCTTCCATGCTGGGCATGACGACCGAGCCAGAGGCGGGTTGGGTCCGTTCAGAGAGGAAAAATTCAGAGGGGCTAACCACTTCCACCAATCCCGAATCTTTCATCTCAAAGACACCAATCTCATTGGTGGAGCCAAAACGATTTTTGACCGCCCTCAAGATACGGAAGGCGTGAGTGGTTTCTCCTTCGATATATAGAACCGTGTCCACCATGTGCTCCAGAACTTTTGGCCCTGCGATAAAACCCTCCTTGGTCACATGGCCGATGAGAAAGATGGGGATCGAGAGATGCTTTGCCAGATAGAGCAATCGACTCGAGGCCTCTCTTACCTGACTGATCGATCCAGGTGTCGAAGGAAGTTCGGAGGAATATATTGTCTGAATTGAATCAATGACCACGGTCGAAGGTCTGAGCGTCTGGATGTCCTGAAGAATTTTTTCTAAGGATGTCTCTGAGACGACAAAGAGGTGTTCTGAAGAAACTCCTAATCGATCTGCCCTCATCTTGGTCTGCTGAAGCGACTCTTCTCCCGAGATGTAAAGGACTTTTTTCCCCTTTGATGCTAAACGGTTCATCATTTGAAGGAGAAGCGTAGATTTGCCAATGCCTGGATCGCCCCCGACCAAGATCACCGATCCAAAAACGATCCCTCCTCCCAAGACTCGATCAAATTCTCCGATCCCGATCTGAAATCTTCCCCTTTCTTCGCCAACAATTTCAGTGAGTGGTGTTGGAATAGCCTCGCTCTCAAAACCAAGAAGGTCTCGTTCAGGAACTTTTTCCTCAACCACCCGCTCTTCAACGAAAGTGTTCCATTCCTGACATCCCGGACACCTCCCCAACCATTTAGGAGCCTGGTATCCGCAGGACTGACAAACAAAATATGTTTTGGCTTTGGTCATGAGATAAGCCTCTTCCCCCTCTCCCCTCTTTGGAGAGGCTTCACACTCTTCCCCTCTCCCCTTGCGGGAGAGGGTCAGGGTGAGGGGTAATTAAATAGAAATTTGGAGGCATTGTAACAGAAAAACACTTTTGAGGTCAAAAAAGAAATGGATAGAACAAAAAGGGCGGGGAAACCCCGCCCTGAATTTTTTCTGCTTTTTAACTTCGAGATTTTGCGGTCTACTTTCCGAAGACCTCTTTCAGGAGATCAGTGGTCCGTGCTGCTGGGTTTTTCCTGATTTTCTTCTCCTCCTCGCCAACCATATGGAACAATCCATCGAGAGCCTTGGTCACGACATAATGGTCAAGGTCAAAGCTTTCTTTCTTGACAAACGGGATACTCTCATACCGTCCAGTGAGTTCTTTGTATTGTCGGGTCACACCCACTTCATTCATTGCATTGGAAACGGGCGGCTTGAATACGACCGTAAGTTTGTTTGTCGTTTTTCCCTTAAAATAATCGGTGGCTGCCGTCTCATGTCCTGAAAGGATTTTTCTTACGTCATCGAAAGTCATCTCTCCAATGGCATCCCAGAAAATCTTTTTAGCGAAGGGAGCCGCCTTTTCAGCAGCGTGGTTCATGCTTAGAACAAATTCATCTACCTGGGAACCATAACCCACTGCCCTCAAACCTTTTTCGAAAGTCCTCAGTTTTTCAGGCATCAGGATCTTGATTGCCAGGTTCAGAAAGTACCCATCCGTCTTTCCGGTGAAATTGACAGCGTTTTCAGTCCCAATCTGCAATGCCTCTTTCAAACCAGAATCAATCTTGACATCACTCAGCCCACTCTTCTCACCGCCTCCCAGACCCTTAAAGATTCGGTCTAATTGGGCTGAAGCAGGGAATGCAGTTAGCAAGATGACCATACCCACTATAAATATTCGAACCATCATAATATTTTCCCTTTCTTCCATCAATAAATTGGACTGACTATATGAAGTAATAAAACTCTAATAAATTTTGACTCACAAATCAATAAGAAATGATTCGCAAAATTTAAAGACCTGGTTTGTAGCCAAAGAGGCGTTTTTATGGTATGTGTTTCTCAATGGAGGCAGAAAATAAAGACCTTCTCGTCGAAGGGGCGAAGACCTTTGGGATTTATTTGGGAGGGAAAACAATTGAAGCCTTTGAGCTTTATCTCAAAGAACTCCTCAAATGGAATCAGAAGATCAATCTCACTGCTATCCGATCAGAGAAAGGCATTGTTCTAAAACATTTTCTTGATTCCCTCTCTGTCCACCCCTATCTCCCTGATTGTTCCTCCATCCTGGACATTGGGTCAGGGGCAGGTTTTCCCGGCATTCCCTTAAAAATCATCCAGCCCACCCTGGAGATGACCTTGATTGACTCTGTTCGTAAGAAAGTCGATTTCCAAAAACATATTATCCGAACCCTCGGTTTAAAAGGAATAGAGGCTATCCATGGCCGTGTTCAAGATAAGGGAATCCTCAAAAGTTTGGGAGGACGGTTTGATATCACCCTCTCAAGGGCTTTTTCCGATCTTCGAACCCTTCTCATCTTGAGTTTCCCTTTTCTGAAAGAAGGAGGAATGGTCATAGCCATGAAAAGTGAGGTGGACAATAAAGGAATGAAACTCCTCAATGAAATAGAAAGAACCCGATACCAATTGCCAAAAACCATTCCCCTCATTCTTCCTTTCAGTTCTTTCAAAAGAACAATTCTCCTGTTTGAAAAGATATAAAAGCACAACTTTGTCTTTCCATCCATCCCTTTTTTGTGCTATAAAGACCTTTGATAAAGGTTAGAGGAGCGTTCTCCTTCGGAGAACTTGAGGGAGGAGGTCGAAGGCAAAAGCCTTAAACCTCAAATCCCGCGTTTCGCGGGATGATCCTCAAGCGAAGCGATCTTTTAATTGCGAAGCGCTCCTTACTCTGTTTATCTTTATGGCAAGAATCATCTGTATTGCCAATCAAAAAGGAGGGGTGGGGAAAACAACCACGGCAGTCAATCTTTCTGCCTCCATCGCTGCCGCAGAGAAAAAAGTTCTTCTCATTGACATTGATCCACAGGGAAATTCAACGAGTGGTGTAGGTTTAAATAAAGAAGAGTCCAATGGGACCATCTATCATGCCCTGCTTCACGGTTCTGGACTGAAGGAAATGATCCAGAAGACCGCTCTGGCCTTCCTGGATGTAGTCACATCCAATACAGATTTGATCGGTGCAGAAGTGGAACTGATTCAGGAAAAAGATCGCGAGAAAAAGTTGGACCACTTGATCAAAGAGGTCGAGGCTGACTACGATTATATTTTTATTGATTGCCCTCCCTCGTTGGGCCTGCTGACCATCAACTCACTGACAGCGGCCCACTCCGTAATCATTCCTCTCCAGTGCGAATACTATGCCTTGGAAGGGTTGGGTCAACTTCTCAAGACGATACGCCTGATTAAACAGTCCCTCAATCCAAAATTGGAGATCGAAGGGATTCTGCTCACGATGTTCGATGGCCGGAATAACCTCTCTCACCAGGTAGCGGATGAGGTGAAAAAACACTTCAAGGATAAAGTGTT
>Ga0315293_10002041_pt1 | contig 19495 bp, 17 predicted proteins | sample YL17G13_20_MG_FD_203071 | JGI IMG/M metagenome (GOLD analysis project Ga0315293, IMG submission 203071) | Sediment microbial communities from Yellowstone Lake, YNP, Wyoming, USA - YL17G13_20 | ecosystem: Environmental > Aquatic > Freshwater > Lake > Sediment | place: USA: Wyoming | collected... | reverse complement strand
GCTCATGAGGGCCCTGAACAGCAACAGGAGGGTACCAGCATGGGTCATGCAGAGGACAAAGAGGAACGTGACCAGGCATCCGAAGAGGCGCCACTGGAGACGCACAACGATGAAGATCTGATCGCGACCCGATCAGGCTCATGAGATTTGGAGGCAGCTGATATGGCAGAAGAGACCGAGAGGATCATGACCGTGCCGCTCCACCAGACTAAGGGCGCGCCGAAGATCAAGAGGGCGCCGCGCGCGGTGAAGGAGATCAGGGAGTTCGTAGCGCAGCACATGAAGGCCGCTGAGACGATGTCCGAGGAGGAGAAGGAGCAGGTCGTCTCCCCGACGGAGAAGGTCTGGATAGACCCGAAGGTCAACCTGGTCCTCTGGGACAGAGGGATCGAGAAGCCCCCGAAATCCATCCGCGTCCGCGTGATAAAGTTCGAGGACGGGCAGATCGAGGTCTCGCTCCCAGAAGAGTGAGCATAGAGGCAATCCACTTGATATCTATAGCAGGCCACCTCGGCAACCCGTATATCGGCGTCTACTGCGTCGCTTCTAACAAGCATGCTTTTGTCCCGAGGGACATCGAGGACTCGCTGTTCGAGGCGATCGAGGAATCGCTTGAAGTCAAAGCACTGAAGTTCTCAGTGAGCAGCGCCACCATCATCGGCGCGCTCACCGCGATGAACTCGAACGGGGTCGTCCTGAGCAACTTCGCTTCTGACGACGAGATCGATCTGGTCCCGAAAGGGCTCGAGGTCGCTAGGATGCAGGAGAAGTTCAACGCCGCCGGCAACAACATCCTCGTCACGGACAAGGCCGCGCTCGTCAACCCGGGCGTGCTGGGCGAGACACTGAAGACCCTCCGGGACGTCTTCGACGTCGAGGTGGCGAGAGGGACGATCGCCGGAGTTGCGACGGTCGGTTCGGTGGCCCTCGCGACCGGGAAAGGGATCATCTGCCATCCGAGGGCGACCGAGGACAACATCGCGAAGCTCAAGGATCTTTTCAAGGTGCCTGTCACCCTCGCGACGCTGAACTATGGGACTCCCTGGCTCGGTGCCTGCGCGATAGCAAACGACAAAGGTGCGGTCGTCGGCGAGAAGACGACGCCGATCGAAATGGGCAAGCTCGAGGACGGGCTTCATCTCTATTGAAGGCTCAGAGTGAGAACACCCAGATCTCCGTCTTTTCCGGCAGGTCCTCTGGCCCGAACTCTATCTCGTTCCCGACGCGGACGATCTCCTCATCCAGGAACCCCTTCAGGAAGTCATCCACCGGGCGTATCGAAAGGGAGAGCCCGCCTACCCTGTAGTGCATCGGGACAATCACCTTCGGGGCGATTTTCTTCGCGAGGTCGATAGCCGTACGCACATCGACGGTGAACGTATCTCCGACGGGCATGAAGAGCACGTCCGGGGTCCCGACCTCCGAAAGCTGAGAATCGTCCAGCATGTGGCCGAGGTCGCCCAAATGGCAGAAGGTCATCCCTCCCATCTCGATCTTGAAGATGATGTTCCTCCCCCGCTTCGCGCCTTGCGCCGTGTCGTGATAGGATTCTATCCCCTGGACTCGGACCCCGCGCTCGACGGTCATGATCGGGTTCTTTATCACGGTCAGGTCCGACCCCTTCACCTGGCGCACGCAGTTGTGGTCGAAATGGTCGTGGGAGACAAGGATCACGTCGCCCTTTAGTGCAGGGACTGGTATGCCTATGCTCTTGCCGTCGTGGGGGTCAGTAATCACCGTCGCCCCGTCTCTTAGCTCAAAACACGAATGACCATGCCATCGGAGCCACATTCGATCCCATCTTCCCCCCAACCACAACGAATTTCTCAAGGGGAGAGTCAAATCTCAATTCGCTTACTTAAGAACATTGGAAGATGGATGGAATCATTCGAATTCTGCGCCGCAGTTCGGACACGCCTTGTCCTCTTCCTTGACCATCGTGTTGCACAGCGGGCACTGGAACATCCTGAGTTGAGGTTTCGCGGGCGCAGCCGCCTGAGCCGGCTTCTTATCGGAGGAGACCGCTGGCTTGGAAGGCGTTGCAGCTTTCGAGGGGGCGGCCTGCTTCGACGGCGCGGCCTTGGATGGAGCCGGTTTCGCCTCGGGCTTCTCCTCCTTCTCTCCGCCGAACATCCTGCCGAACAGCCCCTTCTTCTCCTCTTTCTCCGGAGCTGCCTTCGCGGGTGCTGCCGCGGGGGCCTTTGGCTTGACCGGGGCCGCCTTCGCAGGGGCAACCTTGGCCGGAGCGGGCTTGGGGGATGATGCACTGGGCACCCCCGCCGGGCGGGAAGAAACGACGCGCCGTACCCTCCGAGTCCTTGTCGTAGCTGCGGGAGCGGCTACCGCCGGCTCTTTTGTCGGAGTGGCCTCGAGAGTGAATCCCTCATCCTCCGCCACCTCTGCAAACTCTTCCTTCTCGATCTCCCCCCTCTCTCTTTCCGCGAGTTCCTCTTCGAGATCGAACTCCTCGGGCGGCGGAGGGATCTTCGAGACATCAACCTTGATGGATACTGATTTCGGTTTTGAGACAGCCGGAGCGGGCTTGGGGGCTGGTCGCGCCTCCTCTTCCAACTCCCTTTCCTCGGCGAGGAGGTCCTCTCCGAGCGGCCTAGCGATCTTGACCCGGACGGATCCTTTCTCAGCCAGCTTCTTCTTCTTGACGACGACCGGAATTGCCTCCGGAGCCTCCTCTACTCCGCTCGGCTTCTCGCCGGTCGAGCTGTGCAGGGACGAACGGATCATCTTGTCGACCGAGGTGTCGTCGAACTTCTGCTTCTCTGTGATGAGCTCCTGCTCGAGCTTCTCTATCTGGGATATCCATTCGTCCTCCTCCTCGAAATCCCAACCGCAGAATTCGCAGACCTTCGCTTCAAGGGGCACTCCAAGGCCACAGCTCGGGCACTCTTTGCGCACCTCAGTTCGCGCCATCGGACAACCTACTCCCAGTTATTCGATGAAACTGTAATAAAGCTTTCCCGCTACAATACTCAATTTTGAGAATGACTCCAGACGTCTAGAATCCCTCAATGAGACAAATGACCGTTGCGCAGAGTCGCCCTCGCGACCCTTTCTTCCGGGCATGACGAGGAAAAGAATTATACCAGAACTACCGACATAGGGACGGCAGTGCTGAAATGAAGACGATGGTGCTTTGCGTCGACAGGGACGACGACCTCGGGGCCAAGGCGGGCATAGCCGGACCTGTGATCGGACGCCAGGAGAACCTGATCGCCGCACAGAAGCTCGGCCTCGCCGACCCGGAGGACGTCGACACGAACTCCATCCTGAGCGCGATCTCCCTCTACGACGACCTGATCAAGAAGGGGATCGAGGCGGAGATCGTCACGATCACCGGTGACATCCATGTCGGTTTCCAGTCGGACCTGGTCCTGACGCGCCAGCTCGAGAACCTCCTCGAGCTCGTGAAGCCGGACCGGGCGATACTCGTCTCCGACGGGGCCGAGGACGAATACATCTATCCGATGGTCTCGTCGCGCGTGAAGATAGACTCGGTCAAGCGGGTTTTCGTGAAGCAGAGCGAGAGCCTTGAAGGGTTCTATTACCTCCTGATCAGGAGCCTGAAGGACGTGAAGATCCGCACGAAATGGGTGTTGCCCCTCTCGCTGATCCTGATGATATGGGGGTCGCTCTCGCTGGTCGTGGACATCATCAAGTTCGGGGATACCGGGCAGGACAGCCTCGGGCGCGTACCGTACATCGGCCTCGATTTCATCATGATACTCCTCGGCTCCTATCTGATCTGGTGGGCGTACGAGTTCTCGCACAAGGCGAGGAAGCTCGGGAAGGCGTTGAGGACCGGCAGCCTTGCGATCCCGTTCGCGCTCGTCGCCATCATGCTCGTAATGGTGGGCCTTTTCCTGGGCTTCGACACAGTCTCGGCATACAATTCGACGCTCCTCCCGAGCCAGACGAGCGTGGCCGTGATGTCGATCCTCTTCATCCAGGCGGCGGTATGGCCGTTCATACTCGCGGCATTCTCTATCGAGTCGGGCAGGGCGATCACCTCTTTCCTGCAACGCGGGAAGCTGCGCTGGCCTTCGATAATTGCGCTGCTTTCAATAATGGCCATCGGCTTCATCGTGCAGGGGGTCGCCGATGCAGTCTATTATTTCCTCGTGCAGGACAAGACCTTCGATACGCTGATGATCTTCGGGGAGATCTTCATAGGGGTCCTCGTCGCGGTCTTCGGCGCGGTCCTCAGCTCGACGCTTCGAAGGCCCGGGAGGCAGGGCAAAGGGGAGCCAGCCAGCACGGAAGCCGGTGAGCCATGAATTTCGAAGAGTGGGAGCCGCTGTACCTTCAGATAGTCAAGGATTTTGGATATTCCGTCGAGGAGGATCGGAAGTCCGCTGAGATCCTTGCAGACCTGATCGCCAAGCAGAGGCGGCCGGTCAACGTCGATTTGATCCTGAATTCCCTTATCAGGGGTTTTCGGTTCGTCCTTTTAGGGCCGTGCCCGCTGGACGGGATGGAGTTCGGGGAGGTTCGAAAGAGAGTCAAGACGGGTTCGCACTCATTGGCGACGGTGGGCGACGGCACCGGGAACGCTCTCCGAGCAGGTCTAAAGCCGAAACTGACCTTTACAGATCTAGATGGAGCCCCGCAAGGCGATGTCGACGCGAACAATGGCGGCTCAGTCGTAGTCATTCATGCTCACGGAGACAATATCCCGGCTCTCAGGGAATGGATCTCCAAATTTCCCGGACCCATTATTCCGACATGCCAATGCAAACCCTTTCCTGGAATCAACAATTGGGGCGGATTCACAGACGGAGACAGGGCCTTCTGTGCCCTGAGGCATTTCGGGGCGAAGAACATAGAGGTGGTCGGCTTTGATTTCGACAAGCCCTGCGGATCGAAACGAGCGGATCTTGAGACCAAGAGACATAAACTCGAATGGGCCGAGAGGATAATCGGATCCCAAGACAGATGATCCGCCTTTATCATTCGGATGAATCTACAACAATGGTCTGCTGAGATATAGGGTAAGGAACTCATTTTCATCCAAAATCTCAATAAAATCATCGAAAATCCGACTTTCCGACCAAAAAGTCTTTATATAAATTTGCCTTTTAAAACGCTCAATACCGATTCGCAATGGGAAAATGGAGCGGATCGGGAGTTGGCTGATTGATTGGAAAAATAAATAGGAGGAATTAATTCATGGAAAGGAACGAGAAAGTAAAGACCGTCCCTGAGCATCCGATTAGGACCAAGCTTTTTGTCGTCGCAACGACGATGGTTCTGTTGGGCGCAGTCCTAACTGCAGTGACTCTGGGAATTTTCGGTAGTGCACCTGTGCTCGCAACCATCCTTGGGGATGGCACGGCACCGACGACGACACTGACGATTACACCTTGGCTAGCCGAGGCAAATAATCACAGCGGTCAATGGGGACACACCGCATGGTACACACAGAATGTGACGATGAACCTCACGGCAACCGCAATGGATACTGGAGCAGTCGATCTGCTCAATAACATTACGTACAGTATCAATGGCGGAGCATGGGTCAACTACTCGACGACCGGAAAGAATGTGACACTTAACCAGACGATGGTCGGTCCAAAGGGGAACATCACAATCGAATACCGTGCATGGGACAAGGGTGGCGACAAAGAAGCCATTCAGACCAACGTGACTTGGATTGACACCTTGGCACCGACAGTGAGCGTCGTTGCAACAGCAGGAACCGCCGGTACTAACGGATGGTACACCTCAGCTGAAGTGACAGTGAAGCTTGCGGTTGTTGACAACGTGAAAGGAAGCGGCGTCAACACTACATACTACACCAACGGCACTGAGGCTATCAAAGCCGTCCTGTGCAACGAGACCTTGCCAACACTGGTAATGTCCGGACAGGGGATTCATAACCTCACCGCGGCAGCGAAGGACAACGCTACGAACAACGGGACGATAACTGACCTCGCCGTCAAGATCGACTCGGTCGCACCCACTCTTACCCTGACGAATGCGTCCGGGACCATCTCGGCGAATAAGACGACACTGGTCTGGACCGCTTCGGATGCAACGAGCGGGATCGACCACTACGAAGTGAAGGTCGGCAGCGCCGCTTTCGTTTCCGTGGGGAACGTCCTTTCGTACCAAGTGACCGGACTGGCAGACGGTAACAACACCGTCATAGTCAAAGCGGTCGACAAGGCGGGCAATTCGGTCGATAAGACGATCTACCTCACAGTGAGCAAGCCTGCAGGAAGCGACATGACGCTGATCCTCGTCATCTTGGCGATAATCGTGGTAATCGTGATTGTCGCCGTTATGATGATGAAGCGCAAGGGCAAGAGCCCGGTCGATGCGGCTGCACCTGAGGAAGAGAAGCCCAGCAACTAGACTCAAAACCTAAATGAGATATAGAAACCCGGGGCCGCGGAAATCCGCGGCTCAATAATTTCTTTTCTTTCTTCTTCACAAAAGGATATCCCAGGATTTCCCTAGCTCTTCAATTCTTCATTCCGGATTTCTGCGATTATGTAAGTTTGTTGCCTTTGCGTGCTGCGGTTTATATATGACTTTCGTTTAATTCTATCATGATTTCGAGCCATCATTTCGGAAGGGTTTTATACCACTAAAGCCGGTGCATATCTTAATGTCGGCCTGTTGATGGGAACTTTGGCGGGCCGAGATACAATATTGGAAAATGCTTGAAAGGAGGACTTAAGTAATGGCAGCTGATGAAAAGGAAGCCGGCGAAACGACGGAGGAAACTCCGGAAGTCTTGCCGACGAGTACTGAAGAGGCAGCTCCCAAGAAGAGCAAGATGCTGATGGCTGTTGTTCTTGTCGCGATTCTGATTATCGCGGCGATCGGCATCGCTTGGATGGCGGGAGTCTTCGGGAAGCCGACGACAGCGAACGTCAACCCGACCGTGACGACCTCGATGAGCGCCCATGCAGCCGCCGTCGGTGAAGTTGTCACGTTCAATTCGACTGCAACTGACTCTGACGGAACGATTGCTGGTGTGCTTTGGGATTTCGGTGATGGTTTGACTAGCACCGTTGCGAATACGACGCACGCGTATTCATACCCCGGACAATACATCGCATATTGCGTTGTCACTGACAACAGCGGTGGAAAGGGGGACAATGAACCTATTCTGACCAGCATGATGATCATCGTCTCCGGTTCTGCAATTAATGAGCCGAGTGCGACCGATGTGAACGCGACCGCGCCACCGTTCTTGGCGCTCGCGGCCAACCAGACAATCATACAGATGAACGCGACTGTTGCCTTCGATGCTGGGGCGTCCTGGGCGTTCATAGGCTCTTGGGTGAATGTATCTGATCACTCCGAGGGAATAACCTGGGAACAGAACATCTCCGCGATAAAGTCGTTCAAGCTGAACTACTCTGATGGAAGTGCAGTTCTGGGCATCGATACCACGGTATGGCCAGTGAATGCCACCGCGTCCCACAAGTTCACCGCGCAGGGCAACTATGCGATGAAGCTGACTGGGAAGAGCGGAACCAACAATTCGACCTACATCAAGACGGTTCACGTGTTAAAGGCAGCTCCGCCCGCCGGGGCAGTGAAGAACCCGGACACGTTCATTATGGCGACGATTGGTGAGCCGCAGACTCTCGATCCTGCGATCGATTACGAATCTGCTGGTGGAGAGATACTGATGAATGTGTACGAGAACCTCATCTGGTTCAACGGAGCGAGCGCAGTGGATCTGGTCCCGATACTCGCCCTGGCAGTCCCGACGATTGCGAACGGCCTGATAAGCGCGGATGGCATGAATTATTCATTCCAACTGAGGCAAGGGGTCAAGTTCCATGACGGGACGAATATGACCGCGGATGATGTGATATATTCCATCCAGAGACTCTGCGCGTTGTTTACGCCGCGAACACCGGCGTGGATGATGGAGCAAGTGCTTGACTACAACGTCGGAAACGCTATGTACAGAGGTTATAACATAACGAAATGGGAAGCCAGGTTCGGACCTGTACCGGCCTATCTGAAGGTTGGCCTGCCGACGAGCGGTGCCCATGTCCTGACGGCTGCCGATGTGAGGACCGTTGTTGCGAACGCAGTGACGAGCAACAGCACCTACAATGTCACCTTCAGGCTAACAATGCCATACCCGGCGTTCCTGCAGATCCTGTCTTACACCGATGCCAACATCGTGAGCAAGGACTACGTGGTCGCGAACGGCGATGCGTACATGAAGACCCACACTTGCGGCACCGGCCCGTACAAGCTTGTAAGCTGGGAGAAGAACTCGGCTATCAGGCTGGTGAGGAATGACGACTACTGGCGGACACCCGCGAAGATCAAGAACGTCGTGATACTGAAGATCGAGGACGTGAACTCGAGGCAGCTGATGCTCAAGGCAGGAGACGCTGACTCAGCGTACATCCCGATTCAGTTCCAGGACCAGTTCGCGGACACGTCGCAGTTCCGGATCAAGAAGGGTCTTCCGACCTTCCAGATCGACTTCATCGGCTTCAACCAGCTCATCAACGTGAGCGAGTTGAAGGGGCTGTACGGATCCGGCGTTGTATCGGGCATACCCATCCAAACGGTCAGTGGAAGCGAATATTCCGACTTCTTCGCAGACATACATGTGAGGAAGGCCTTTGCGATGGCTATCAACTACACCCAGTACATCGCCAGTGCATTCTTGGGCAACGCTCAGCAGATCAACGGTCCGATTCCCGATGGGATGTTCGGATACAATGCGAGCATACCAAAGATGCCCTATGATTGGGCTGCAGCGAAGGACAACCTATCGAAGGGTGTTGTCGACTGGATCGCCAATGGGTTCAAGATCCCCATGTTCTACAACGCCGGCAACTCGTACCGCGAGGCCGCGATGAACATGTTCAAGGACAGTATCGAATCCATGAGCCCGGGCAAGATAACACTCGACATCAAGCCTGTGGACTGGGCGGTGTACATGGATATCTCCAGTGAGGTGCCATGCCCGTATCCGATGATCTGCGTCGGCTGGCAGATAGACTATGCGGATCCGGACGACTTCGTGCTGCCGTTCATGAATAGCGGCTATTGTTTTGCGCCTCCGCAGAACTATGTGAACCTGACCGTGGACGCCCTCATAGCTGAAGCCGCCTCGGAGACGAACCTCACAAAGAGGGCGGAACTGTACACGAACATAACCTGGGCGGCATACTATGATGTGCCGTACGTCTGGCTCATCCAGGCCAAGAACTTCCACGTTGAGAGATCCTGGGTACAGGGCTATTACTACAACCCGATGTACTCTGGGTTCTACTACTACTCGTTCGATAAGTAGGAAGTTCTGGGAGCACGGAACAGACAAACCCTTTCCAAAACCTCTTATTCTTCACTTTTCTATCCCCCTCAGTTCCGATGATGATTTTTCCATCAATGGCCAAACCTACTAAAACATTCCATCAGCCCAAAGAATAATAAACCCATATACATAGACGCCCATGGGTCAGCCCGATGCAGTTAGGAACCTACATCATCCGCAGGCTTCTGCTTCTCATCCCCGTCCTAATCGGCGTCTCCATCTTCGTTTTCGCATTGACACGAGTCACTGGCGACCCCATCGGGCAGTATATCACCCCCCACATGTCGCCCACGGATAGAGAGATACTACGCCACACACTCGGCTTCGATCAACCCGTGTTTGTTCAGTATTTTGCCTGGCTGAAGGAGCTGCTTCTCAACGGCAACCTAGGGTACTCCAAGGTCGCGGAACTCCCTGTCAGTGAAGCAATCTCGAAGTATTTCCCCGCGACATTCGAGCTTACACTGTGGAGTATGATCTTCTCAATCATTTTCGGGATCTCCCTCGGAACCCTCTCCGCAATAAAGAAGGACACTACAATCGACCATGTGACGAGGATTGTATCCCTCGCCGCAGTGTCAATACCTGTCTTCTGGCTTGGATTGTTGCTCCTGTTCGTATTCTATTATCAATTGAGATGGGCTCCGGTACCGTCTGGCAGACTTGACGAGAACCTCTTTCCTATTTCGGAAATTCATCTATATACAAGGATATATCTCATCGATACTCTCCTGAACGGCAGACTGGACTATTTCTGGGATGCGTTCAAGCACATCATCCTCCCGTCTATCACTCTGGCCTTTGCGACCGTCGCTCTTATCGTCAGAATGATGCGGGCAAGTATGTTAGAGGTGCTCGGATCCGAATATGTGCGGACGGCACGAATGAAAGGAGCTTCGGAAAAAACCGTTATCAGGAAGCACGCCCGGAGAAACGCTCTAATTCCTACAACCACCGTGATAGGATTATCTTTCGGGGGTCTGCTCACAGGAGCGGTGCTGACTGAATCCATCTTCTCTTGGCCCGGCCTCGGGAGATGGGCCGCGTCCGCCCTCCTTGCGAACGACCAGGCAGCGATAGTAGGGTTCACTCTGTTCACCGCGCTGATCTACGTGCTCGCGAATCTCATAGTGGATATACTGTACTCATATCTTGATCCGAGAGTAAGGCTCGGATGAAATCATCTGATGGAGAAAGAGACATGCAAGATAAAAAAGGGAAAGAATCCGACAATCTTTCCACGGCTCGCAAGTCGAATCGGCTCGGAGAGCTCAAGATATCCTTGAAAGCCCGACTGAGGGGGATGCAGTACAGCCTGTTCCTCTTGAGGAAGAGTAGACTCTCGATCATCGGCTTCGCGATAGTCATGATAATGATCTTCATCGCGTTGATCGCCCCCTTAATAGCGACTCTCTTCCTTCCTCACGATCAACTCCCGCCATACTATGCCAATCCGCTTCGTATCCCAAGGGATTACAACGTCACAGCTCCGCTGCCGCCCGGCTCTCCGGGCCACCCGCTCGGAACCGGTCAATTCGGCACGGATATCTATTACGGTCTCGTCTACGGCGCGCAGGTCTCCATGCGAATGGCGATTGTCGTGGTCGGCATAGGATTCCTAATAGGAATCCTGCTAGGCGCCATTAGCGGGTACTACGGAGGGGTGATTGACGAGATCGTCATGAGGGTCACCGATGTCTTCCTTTCAGTACCTGGCCTGATCCTCGCAATGGCAGTGGTCGTGGTCCTGGGCCCGGGGCTGGACAATATCATGCTTGCCTTCATAATCGTGTGGTGGCCAGGTTATGCAAGATTGGTAAGAGGCCAGGTGCTGTCCATTAGGGAGAACGTGTACATAGAGGCTGCGCGAGCCATAGGCAGCAGCAGTCCGAGGATAATATTCCGCCACATCCTGCCGAACTCGTTCGCCCCCATAATCGTCAACGCCACGATGGACATGGGAACGATCGTGCTCGTGACTGCCGGTCTGAGCTACATCGGGTTCGGCGCTGAGCCCGGTACGGCTGAGTGGGGGAGAATGGTCTCCGACGGGCAACAGTACTTCATCGCGGGGGCCTGGTGGATGGTCACCTTCCCTGGCCTTATGATAATGATGTTCGTGCTGGGCTTCAACCTGATGGGCGATGGTCTGAGAGACATACTGGATCCGAAACTGAGGAAGTAGTCATGGATTACAAGGATACTCTGCTTGAGATTGACAATCTGAGGGTGAACTTCTACACCTACCAGGGGGTAGTCAAGGCTCTCGACGGGATAAACCTGACAATCAATAAAGCCGAGACTCTTGGGCTTGTCGGCGAGACGGGCTGCGGGAAGAGTGTAACGGCCAGCGCCATCACAAGGTTGATTCTAAGCCCTCCTGGAAAGATAGAGGATGGCAACGTATATTTCCTGGAACCTGCCGATGTGAGAGCCAAGAGGAAAGCTTACGAGGCGGAATACCAGGCGCAATTCGACAAGCTCTCAGAGAGCGACAAGAAGAAGGCTCAGGCGACCTTCGGTCCCCGGGCAATCGGGTTCAAGAAAAGGGTCAGACCACCTACGAAGGAAGAAATCGATGTAACGGTCGTCCCCTCAAGGGCTCCGTCGAGACTTGCATCGATTTACATGGAGAAGAAGGCGGCGAAGATCCCAAAGACCGACAGGACGACTCAGGAAGCGCTACGCAGGGCGTACAACCTTCTTTCGAAGAACGACGAGTACATGCAGATGATCAGGGGCAAGTTCATTTCGATGATATTCCAAGAGCCTGCAAGCGCTCTAAACCCGGTGTTCACCGCGGGGGATCAGATCGCAGAGGTCATTCTGCTCCACCGCAAGCAGGAGCTATCGAAGCGCATAATCAAGAGGCTGAACGGCGAACTCGCGCTAATGGGACACCAGGATTGGCCCAGAAAAATCATGGCCCCCGCGAAGATATGTGGTAAATGCGGCCAGGCGAATCAATTGGCGGCGACCAAGTGCGTTAAGTGTGAATCGGAATTCATCGGGAATGCAAAAAAGGCCAAGGACGATATTCTCATATGCTCTAATTGCGGGAGTCCTGTAAAAGATTCCGATGTCCAGTGCAAGAAATGCAACGTCAAGTTCCTCACAAAGCTTCCTGAGAAGATACGGGTCCCGACCGAAATCGAAAAACTCGCGAAACCCCTTCTCAACTGCTCCGTATGCGGTACCGCGGTCAAGGAACAGGATATCAAGTGTCCTCAGTGCAACAGCATATTTGCAGTCAAGAGGCGACCGAAGAAGAATACGGTCAAGATCAAGATATGCGTAAACTGCGAGACGAGCATCGCTTTGGAAGATGAAAAATGCCCCTGCTGCGGATGCAACGAATTCCTGGAATTGAAGAAAGGCCTATTTATCAGACGACAATCATCAAGCGCATCAATTCGCGGGGTCGAGTATAGATGCTCTATCTGCGACAATGAGGTAAAAAAACGGGACGAGTGGTGCGACCAGTGTGGGAACCAGTTCTTCGGTCCTATCTCCTGGAAGATACGACCTGTCTTCCTCAGATCCTATAAAAAGATCTTCCAGTTGATTGAGAAGAACCCAAAATCCAATTACATCAGAACGTTGGGGAAGATCCCTGTCCTGAACCGTTTCACCAAGGAGCTTTACCATGAGGCGTTCCGAGATGCAGTGAGGATGATTGAAGTCGTCAGGATCCCAGACCCGAAGGAGATCGCTCATCGCTATCCCCATGAGTTGAGCGGGGGGATGCAGCAGAGGGTCATGATTGCGATCGCACTTGCGTGTAATCCGAAACTGCTGATTGCGGATGAACCCACCACCGCACTGGATGTCACCATTCAGGCACAGATCCTTAAACTGATGCGCGAGATGAAGGATAAATTCGGGAGCTCAATTCTATTAATCACCCATAATCTCGGGGTTGTCGCTGAGATGTGCGACCGTGTCGGCGTGATGTACGCTGGGACGATTGCCGAGATCGGGGATGTCAGGACTATTTTCAAATCGCCTCTCCATCCATACACGATGAGCCTGATGAAGGCGGTTCCTTCCGTCCATCAGGACACGGCCAGGCTCTTCACTATAAGAGGATCCGTCCCAAACCTCGTGTCTCCGCCGACAGGGTGCAGATTCCATCCCAGATGCGATTTCATGAAGGAATATTGCTCGAAGGTCAAGCCCGAGCTCGTCGAGATTGAGAACGGGCATTTCGTCGCGTGTCACAAAGCTTCGGGGGCGAAAGGCTATGTCTGATGTCGTATCGAACCCGGAAATGAACCTGATCGACATCGTCAACCTGCGGAAATACTTCCCAATCCGGGCCGGGCTCCTGAAGAAGGTCGTCGGCAACGTCCGCGCCGTGGACAATGTGTCATTCTACATCAAGAGAGGAGAGACCCTGGGGGTGGTGGGAGAATCAGGATGCGGAAAGACCACCGTGGGGAGATCGATAATGATGCTCACAACCCCATCGGAGGGATATGTCTTCTTCGAGACTCCCAAGGAGATCGTGAGCGACTTCAAGGAACTGGAGGCGCTGAGAACCTTTGGCAAGGAGGCCGAGCTGTCGGAACAAGACCTCCTGAGAGTAGTAGAGCTGATCGACCGCCTTCTGAACCGTCCTTCATGCAGAATAAAGGAAGACAAGAAAAAGCAGCTCTGCAACGAGGCGCAAAGGGTAAAACAATCACTCTCAAAGCAAATCGCGTTGCACTCCATTAAAATGGCTTCACATGATGGATGGACGAAGAGAAAACTGGCGCTCATGGGGACCCTCATTATCGCGGCTTCTACGATGGCGCTTTCATGGGGATCATTCCTATCTCCTGGCCTCCCGATCGATGAGGCAACACGGCTGACGTTCTGCGGGATTTTACTCGCCGAGGCCGTAGCCGTACTCGCCTTGGCCCTATGGCCGAGCACGGTAAGGACGCACGGCGTCATGGATATTGCCGATGAGACCGTGGAGGAGATCGCGAACGAGTACTGCATCAACTACATGAAGAAGAAGGACATCAGAAAGATAAGAGGCAGGATACAGTTCGTCTTCCAGGACCCTTTCTCGTCGCTCGACCCCAGGATGCTCATCAAGGACATCATTTCCGAGCCAATAAAAGTCCAGATGAAGTATTGGAAGACCGGGGACATGGAGCACAAGCGTGAGATCGAGCTGAAGAGGGCGGAATCGAACGCTAAATCGCTCTGGCCGAAGAGGGACAAACTGAAAGGAGATGCGCTTAGGGCTCACCTCATCGGACTCATGGAGAAGGTCGGGCTCAATGTCGAGCACATGTACAGGTTTCCTCACGAGTTCAGTGGCGGACAGCGCCAGAGGATCGGCATCGCGCGCGCTCTCTCCGTCAGACCGGATTTCGTGGTCCTCGATGAGCCGACCTCCGCCCTCGATGTCTCTGTACAGGCGCAGATCCTCAACAACCTGAACGATCTGCAGAGGGACATCGGCCTGACGTACATGTTCGTCTCTCACGATCTGAGCACGATTAGGTATATGTGCGACAGAGTCGCAGTCATGTATCTCGGGAAGGTCGTGGAAACGGCACCGAAGGCGGGTTTATTCGCGCATCCGACGCATCCTTACACCGAAGCGTTGCTCTCCGTCATACCGGTCCCGGACCCTGATATTAGGAGGGACCGGATAATCCTGACAGGGGATGTTCCGAGCCCGGCCAACCCGCCATCCGGCTGCAGGTTCCATACCCGCTGTCCGCTGGCAATCCCGGTTTGCTCCGTCGAGGAACCGTCGCTCGACGATTATGGAAATGAGCATTACGTTGCATGTCATGTGCGCAAGGAAATTATCAAGTAAGGATGTAAAGCTCGAGGATGTCACGCTCGACGACCTCGTTCATGACCCAGGGGCCGATGACGAGCTCACATTCCGAGCCCTGAGGGCTCACATGAGCTGGAGCCAATGGCTAAGAAACGATTTCTTCCGGTACTGGTATGTCGTCGGGGTACTGGCACTGGACTTTTTCCTCGTGTTCGAATTGGGGAGGTCCTTCAATATACACGATTCAATCGGGATCACCCTTCTGATTATTGTCTTTTCGGCAATCCTGATTTCCACCTACTTCCTATACAAACGACTCTGGCCCGAGGGGATTCTCAGCAATCTCTTCGGACAAACCGACCAGAAGACAAGAAAATAAATCCAAAGATGAATCTAAAAGCTCCGATGGGTAGGATTCTATCAGGAGCTTATCTGAGGGCACAATGAAATACTCGAATGAGAATTTCAGACTAGAAATTTATGCGTTTCAGAAAGACTATAATTCGCATATCCATAAGATTGCTAATCTGTGTGGCAATCGTCATCGTCATGCTCTTATGTATTGGGTACATAATCGCGAATTACTCGGGACCTTTCGGTCACCCCTCCGAGGGCAAGGCTGTACTCCTGTCATTGGTCGTTGTTCTTGCTGGCATAGTCGGGATGATATTCACCGCACTGTATAAATCCAGCTGGGTGGATAGGAACCAATAGAACCCGCAGCCCGCAATCGTTTCTCTAGGCTCCCTCCAAATGGAACACAACTATTTTCATGACATACACCCGTATGGAGGTGGGAAATAGATGGTCGTCGTCAATATCAACGAGGCAAAGATCGCGCTCGAAAAGGCTCTGGCCCCCAAGAATCTCTCCTCCGAGGAAATAAACAGGCTCGCTGAGAAGATAATGGATCTCTTCGGCTTCGAGGACCAAGTCGTCGACAACCGGTTGACACCAGAAGATAGGGATATTTTCTACATGCTGGAAGAGAACGGTCTCGTGACGACCATAGAGGACGATGTCCAAGTCCAGAAGGGCAAGACCTGGCGGATATATTACTGGGTACTGAAAAAGGACCAGATCCTCCGCCTTGCGCACGGGTCAGGGGTAAAAGATTCGGGAGTGCTCCCCGAAGCAGACATATACAAGACCATCTCTGACGATGTCTGGAAGCACCACGATGAGGGCGCCTGAGGGCGTTCTCTCGGTTGAGTACCGTTAGAAGGATTGATGCGATTTGGACGGATATCTCATCGCTCTCATTGCTGTAATTGCCTGGTTCGCCATCCTCCTCGTCGGCCACAGGCTGAAATTCTGGGAAAAGATCCACTGCCAGGTCTACGGCCCGTTCCTCATGATTAAGACACGGCGTGGACGCGAGCTCATCGACAGGCTCTCCAAAAGGGAACGCTTCTGGACTGCCTTTGGCCGGATATCGATCGGCGTCACGATCGGATCCATGGTGGCATTGATGCTCATGCTGGTATGGGAGGCATTCCTCGTGCTCAGCCTCCCCCCCTCTGCAGCTCCAGCTCCTGAGTTGTTGATTGGTCTCCCGGGCATAAACCCCATAATCCCACTTTGGTACGGCATCCTCGGCATTGTTGTCGGGATCTTCGTCCACGAATTCGCCCACGGCATCCTCTCCAGGGTGGCCAAGATCAAGCTTGAATCCCTCGGAATTCTGCTTCTCATTTTTCCCATGGGCGCGTTTGTCGAGCCGAATGAGGATGATATCAGGGCGACATCGAGGATGAAAAGGGCACGAATGTATGCCGCAGGTCCTGCGACGAACATATTCGTTGCATTCATCTGCCTGATAGTGTTTGTCATAGTGCTAGCACCCTCCGCACAGCCCGTCTCGGATGGAGCAGTGGTCATTGGCGTCACTCCCAATTCTCCTGCCGAGAAATTCGGAATATCCGTTTGGAGCGAGATACTCTCAGTCGACAGCCAGTCTATTTCCAACGCGTCCGATCTGAACGATCTATTCTTCATTGACCCGGGCGGACCAGCGAACATTTCGATACTCTATCGTGGGTCCCAAACAACGATAGAAGTTCCGAAGGGAGTTGTCGTCACCAGCGTGACGCCCGAGTACCCAGCTCGTGCCGCTGGAATTGAGGTCGGGATGATCGTTTCAAGTCTCAACAATACCCCGATCTTCACTCTGGCTCAATTCACATCCGTGATTGAGAACTCGACCCATAGCGCCCCCGTGAATATCACGGTTCTGAAATACGGTTATGATCCATTACGGGGGAAGAACTGGTTCGTTAGAGAACCAAATATAACGAGCATATCTCTTACCTCTAAATGGATATATTATGCCCTGAAATATCCTGACCAAAACAGGGAGGAATACAGGAACGTCAGCCACATGGGTGTGGGTAGTTCTGTGTTCGGCGTCACTGGTGTGGATCCGGATTACGTAATCAATCAATATGCGAAGCCGTTCTCCGGTAATCTTGCTATTTCCTCCGTGAGATTGATTGCGTTGCCCTTCCTTGGGTTCACTCCAATCGAAGGCCCGATGGCAGACCTATACGAGCCGACCGGAGCATTCGCATCTCTCCCGTCAGGCGTGTATTGGCTGCTGTTGAATTCATTCTACTGGATATTCTGGATTAATCTTATGCTCGGCCTTACCAATGCGCTTCCGGCCGTCCCCCTCGACGGAGGGTTCGTCTTCCGCGACCTCCTTAAAGGAGTCTTCGAACGAGCGAATACTAAACGCCAGGAGTACGAGCATATCGGCGGTAGAAAGCCCATGACCGAGGCGCAGATGGACCACTTCATTGGCTACATTAGCCTTTCAATCTCGCTGGTCGTCATTTTCTTGATCCTCTGGCAGGTAATTTATCCGAGACTGTGACCTGCCACCCCTCGGATATGTTTTATTATCTGGTCTGTTATCAGGGTAATGCATGTTCGAGCTGGACAAGGAACTGCGAGTCCTGATTCTTCAGAACCTCCCCGAAGACGGGATGTCGATAAGCGCCCTTTCCAGATTGCTGAATGAAAAGGGGATCAAGCTTCATCGCCTTGAATTAAGCGGGTATCTAAAAGCCCTCTCTGACGTGGGAGTCCTCAGGGAGAGGGATATCAAACCCTCGAAGGTTTTCAGTCCATCCCAGCTGAAGAAGAAGGACGTCTATACGTGCCTCGGCGACCTGGTAAAGAAGGAGGAGGACGACGAGGACAAACAGGCGAGCATCGCTCTGTTCATACTTGGGAAGCTGTTCAAGCGCGCTATCTTCGATAAGGAGCTCCGGATGTGCGGCCTGCGCGGAACGCCGGCGTCAAAGCGCGCAACCGACAAGGAGAGAGCGGATGCGGCCGCCGTGATGGTCAAGGCCGGTATCAAGGTCGGCGCGTCGGACGCTGCTTTTGTATCTACAGGGAACTATCCTCAGGCAAGCAACAAGGTGATCTCTGACCTGCTGATAGACCTCGCCGGCCTGAGGGCTTTCGTCGCAGAGACGAAGCAGAAGACTCTCGAGGAGGGATAGTTTCCTGGGCGGAGGCGAGGCGGCTCTTCTCGATGACATCGTGGCTTCGGTCAAGAATTATCGGGGACTGCAGCGGAAGGCGGACATCGGGCTCCTCTCGGACATCATTGCCAAGAACGGGGCCGGCGTGATCGCAGCCAAGGGGGAGGACGGCGCCGTACTGTCCATCGACGGGTGCAACATCGTGTTCGCCGCCGACGGCATAATGGAAGAGCTGGCCGACAGCAACCCGGAGTGGGCGGGATACTGCTCGGTTCTCGTGAACGTCCACGATGTCCTCGCAATGGGCGGAAGGCCAGTCGCGGCCGTCAACGTCATATCCGCGAAGGACGAGCGCACGATATCGTCGATCGTCCGAGGGATGAAATGCGCCTGCGAGAAGTTCGACGTGAAGATGGTAGGGGGGCATCTGCATCCGAAGGCTTCCCACAATTCGATTTCCGTCGCCATGATGGGCATGATCAGATCCGGAAAGCCTGTGCTCTCCACGACCGCCAGGAGAGGGGATTCCGTAATCATCATCTGCGACTGCAGGGGGGAGTTCACTCCAGGAATCCCGTACAGTTGGGACTGCACATCGAAGCGGACAAAGAGGGAGATCGCAGAAGCGATGGACAAGGTCATCTTGGCCCTCTCCAATTTCACGGCCGCGAAGGACATCAGCAACCCCGGCACGATCGGGACCCTCGCGATGCTGCTAGAGGCAAGCAAGGTCGGCGCGGAGGTCAGCGTCGACGACATCTCGCTTCCGTCAGGAACGGATTTAATCCAATGGCTTACTGCCTATCAGGGTTTTGGGTTCATCGGAACAGCTCAGGAAAAAGCGCTGAAGAAGATATCCTCTGTTTTGGAGGGGACGGGGCTTTCGGTCTC
>Ga0315293_10002039_pt1 | contig 19510 bp, 8 predicted proteins | sample YL17G13_20_MG_FD_203071 | JGI IMG/M metagenome (GOLD analysis project Ga0315293, IMG submission 203071) | Sediment microbial communities from Yellowstone Lake, YNP, Wyoming, USA - YL17G13_20 | ecosystem: Environmental > Aquatic > Freshwater > Lake > Sediment | place: USA: Wyoming | collected... | reverse complement strand
ATTAAATGATGGAACGAATCCTATAATTGAGTTTAGTAAAACGTTACAAATAATTAATTCTGGTGAATTATATGCACAACCACATGGATATATATTTACCGTAGATACAGATTTGACAAATATTACAGCATTAGATGATAAGGCTGTTTACTATATGTCTTATTACAATCCCCTTACTCCAACACAACAATATGGTAATTATACCGAAAACCAAACCGTACCTACGGGTGCTTTTTATGATTTAACTACAGGAGAAACACAGTTTGGTATAGGTGTTGCTAATGAAATAAATGTTTTTGGTGGAGATACTGTTACAAGTAAAAACTTTTTAAAAATACGCTTTGCTGTTGATCCAGGCGCACCAACAACAAATGATTTTGCACAAGGAATAGAATATTATACACAGTCTTTGATTAACCCTCAAATGAGGTATAATCCAGATTTAGTTAACAATACTTTATATCCAAACGATACTTATGATAATGCCGATCCAGAACAAAGGGTAAAAGAATGGTTAAATACAAAAGGTGCAGAATTAAGAGGTTATAATCATGGTTATGATTTTATAAATAAATTATCTTTAATAGGAGCGTATGATCCTAATGCCGAAAATCCATCAATATTACCTGCTAGTATTTTTTATAGTGGCACTAAAGCACAAGGATCATTGGTAGATAGTTACAGTAGTTTTTTAGCATTAAATAGAAAAGATTTAGATTTAACTTTTGGAGCAATAACGCACCATGAAAATCTTAACGGTGAACTAGTTACTTTACAGCCTCGTAAATTTATGAGGCAATATTTTAATTCTACAGGAATACTTACTACTACCGATGGTTCAGAGGTGGTAATGGGTGATGGCGAAGTGTTAAAGCGTAAAGGTCAAACAATATCAACTTTTGGATCAACACATAAATGGTCTGCAATAAAAGGCAAAACACCAGGTGGTGATGATGTTCTTTATTGGGTAGATATAGAGTCTACTTCAATAATGCGATTTGGAAGAGATGGAACTATCCCTATTAGTAGCAGGGCAAACATATCTTCATTTACTAAAAATAATTTAAGGTGGGTAAGAGGAAAAGATATTCCAACTACAGGTACAGGAATTTCGTCTGTATGGAATGAATATTTTAAAGAGGCTATATGGACTATGAGAGGTCATAATCTTACAGGTGTAGATCAATGGCTTAGTGATGAAATTTATATTGTTGGCGAAGTTGTTGCTTTTGTTCCTGCGGTATTTACCACTTTTAATCAAACAGGTGAATTTTATACTTGCGTAGAAGATACTGCTGTTGGAGAAAGTCCTAATACCAATCCTGATAAATGGGTTGTAATAGCGCATAGCAATAAAGATTATTATAATGAATATACAATTGTATGGTCAGAAATAAAAAATAGGTTTATCTGTTTCTTAACACCAATACCTAAAATTTATATGCAATGGGGTACTGGCTTTTTAACGCCTCGACCTGTAAGTCCACAAAATAAAGTTTACGAACATAATAGAGGCGAATATACTACTTGGTATAAAAATGGTTCTGATGAATTAACAGAAGATGCGTATATTACATCGGTATTTAACTATCAACCTGACATCATTAAAACAGCAGAAGCAATACGTACTGATACGGCTATTGTTCCTTATCGTGTAGAAGTATATGGCTCAACAACTAAAACATATTCAGATGCTATTAACTTTGCATTTAATGAAGATATTTACGAAACAACGGTAATGAATGATATTACTAGCACAGGTAATCCTTTTGGTGATACTTCAAGGATTTATGGAAAGGCAATAGTTACTAAATTTATCTTTCAATCAAAAGTATATCAAAAATTAAGAAATATTATATTAAAAGTAAGAGTAAGAAATAGATTATTTAATAAATAAAAAAAAATATGATACCATACTTAGGAATAGCACAAGGAGTTCTTGGTGGCTATCAAATGATAAAAGGTAATCAGGAACTTAATAAGTTACAAGCACAGCCTGTACCACAATTTACAGAAGATCCTGTAGTGATGCAGAATCGAGTTAGAGCGCAACAAGATGCTCAATACGGATATTCTCCATCTGAAATAGCTAACTATAACCAACGACAGGCACACCTTGCTACACAGCGTTACAGAATGGCAACGGCACAAGCTGGTAGTAGTCTTGCAGGTGCTATTGGTGCTGGTATTAATTATGGAAACATAAATGCCGCAGGAAATTTTGCATCTCAAGACGCTGCTTTAAAACGTCAAAATATACGTTACGCAGATTCCTTTGGTCAAAACTTACAGTCTATGCGTAATAGAAATACCGATAATGCGTATAACTACAGAATGATGGCAGAGAAAGCATTAGGTAATGCAGTTAAAGTTGGTTCTGAAAATGCAATGACATCATTAGCAATGGCAGATAATACGATTACTTCAAATTATAACCAAAAAAGAGAAGATGCTCGTAATAAAATACAAGATGATTTTAATGAAAGGTATTTATTAGCTTTAAAAAAATAATAAATAAATGGCTACAGGTTTAGGATTAGGTATAGCACTATCGGGAAAACCCGACAGAGCAGATCAAATTTGGCAACAAGGTCAAGCAGCTAGACTACGTGCTGCTGATGCGGAGGCAAAGCGTAAAGCAAAAGAAAAAGAAGATGACGATAAAAACCTTGTAAAAATGGGTGATTTTATTTTAAACGATAGGGGAAATTATAGCCCTATTCAATTTAATTATTTAAAACAAGATTATCAAGATTTTTGGAATAAAATTGGTGTAGAAAAAAAGGTTAACCCTAATGGATTTCTTAATAGAGTTTATTCCGAGTATCTTCCAGAGTTAGTGAACAAGCAAAAAAACGCATTACAACAGTCGGAAATGGAGAGAAGTCTTCAACAATCAACCAAAGAAGGTAGTATTCCTTCCGAAGATTTTACCAATTACATTCTTAGTGGTGGTAATACGTCTGATTTTGATATTGAAAGAGCGTCAGCACAAGGTGTTCAAGCGCAAATTGATCCTAGCACAAAAAGATTAATAATAAACGGAATAACACCAATAAAATCATTTAATTTTAGAAATGCTGCTAATACGTTTCACGAAAATATGAATAATCAAACTCCTATATCAACTAAAGATGTGGGTAACTTACCAGGTTCTAATGGTAAATTTGGTTTAACCGATATAGAATACCATACAGCAAATAAACAAGCATATCTTAATGATTTTACTTCACCCGAATATATTACAAGTGCTATTGGTGGAAATTATGCTAGAGCAAAAGAATTAAAAGCAACAGGATTAAATAGGGAAGAAATAGGAAAAAAAATTATTGAAGAACAAAGTTCTATATTAGATGTTCCTATTACAAAAAGAGAAAAATACGACAAATTGTTTCCTCGAAATAATGGATATGGCGAATATAATCCTTCTGCAAATCCTAGCGATGCAGCCTTTACTATATCATCTCCTAATACTGTTACGGAAAAAATGATTACAAGTAATTTAGTGGAAAATGGGAAGCCTAATTCAATTTTGGGTGATATAATGAAAGGTAGTTGGGATGTTGATCATAAATACTTTAATTATAAAGATCAAAAAGGTCAAGAAGTAACATTAATACCCGATACGGATAATGAAGGAAATATTATTTATGATGATAAATTAGTAAATAGAAAAGGCGATCAATTGCCAAAATCAGGAACACATAGTATTAATTTAGGCTCATTCGATAATCCATCTGTTGCATTAACACCTATCTATAATAATGGTGTACCTAAAAGTATTAGTACTGCTGGGTTAGTTGCCTATGATTATAACACAGGGAAGGAGATAAAAGTGAATAATCAAAATGGCACTGTTGAAAGGGTAGAGTACAAAACTGTTGGAAACAACAAGCAGTGGTATGCTGTAGTAACATCAACTCCTGAAAGCGGAGATGTAGATAATGATCCAAATTCAAAGGTAACGGGAAAGATGCTAAATACAAGTCAGCAGGAAGTATATTTAGTTCCCCTTGAAGGTTCTGTTGAAAAACAGTTAAATGGAAAAACAAATAGAAAAGTTATGGATTTTATCAATCAATCTACCAATAATACGTTACGTGGAAAGGGAAAAGAATCGTTCTTTACTGCTGGAGGATATATTCATAAAGATTCAAAAAAAGTAGGTGCTACCGCACCAGCAAACAAAACAAAAGCAAAGGTTAGTGAACCAACTGTAAAGAAATACACAAGAGAAGAATTAAAGGCAATTAGTCCAGCATATACTGATGAAGTAATTGATAATGCAGTAAAACAAGGTAAAATACAACTTAAATAATGCCTACAAATGATGATCCATTAGGATTGTTGGGAGGTCAAGAATCACATGATCCGCTAGGATTATTAGTTGATACCACCCAAGAAAAGCCATACGATATTCCTACCATTACCTTACCCGAACAAAAAAATAATGTTCCTGAATACAATCAGATGGGTAAGATTGGAGGATATGATGCCGTTGATCCTTTTCAAAAACAAACTCATATTAATACTAGTTTAGACGATAACCATAAGAGGGCGTTAACAAAATCTTTTTCTAACTTACCCGAATCTACTTTATACAATAAAAATGCTAGAGAAGTATTGTATAATACCTACGCTAAAAGTCAGAATATTAATGTAAAGGAACTTCGTGATTACGGTGAAAGATTAGCTGCACAGACTACCTTAGAAAGAGCTGACAAGGCTTTTCAAGAAGGCAATACCAAGAAAGCGGAACAGTTATATATGTCCCAAATTGGGAAACGTACAGTAGATGCTTTTCATGGACTTGCTAATATGTACCATGAAAGTGGAGATGAACAGAAAGCTCAAGAGTATCATGATTTAGCAATAGAAGAAGAAAAAAAATCATTATCCCAAATTGGGAATGGCAGTTTTAAGCAACCACAATATAGTCCTACTACATTAGGCTTTTGGGGTAAGCAAGGAATGACTATTGAGACTGATGAAGGGTATCAAAAGTTTACCAATGAACAAGTTGCTAAATTAAAAAAGACACATACTCCAAATGAGATCGCTCAAATGGAACGTGCTAATTATCCTATTGAATCTGATACATACGAAACGGAACAAAGTAGGTATTTAAAAGATATTGCAGACCAACTAGAAATTGTAACTCCATTTGCGGGTTCTTTAATTGGTTCTGCTAAAGGTGTTAGTGCTGGAATAGATAAAACTATTGATGGCGTAAAAGACCTTAGTAAAGGATATGATCCTTTATCAAACGGATTAGCTGTAATAAAAACAGCAGCAGGAGTAGGTGAAACATTGATAAGTACATTAATGGCAACTACCCCCGAAGGAGGTGCTTTTAATGCAGCCACCAATGTTTCGGAGGTTACAGGAGGCGAAGAGGCGAATAAGCTACTTGCCCCTGTTAGTAGTGTTGTAAATTCTTATTACGATGGTAAGCCTCCTGAATTTGCTCAAGATGTTGCTTTCTTTGCTGATATATTAGCATTTGGATTATTACATCATACAGCAACTCATATAGGTAAAGAAGTTGGTAAACAAGCAAGTATTTATAATACTTTTAAAGACTTCTCTAAAGAAGGTCAGGAAGAGGCTATTAAATATGCGGAAGATAGAGCAAAGAAATTTGAAGGTAATACACAAGCCTATCACGAAGCGGTAACAGCAAATGTTATTGATTTAACAGATCATTTTAATGAATTAAAAGATCAAGCGGAAGGTGCGATTACAGCGCAACACGTAGCTGAAACCCCTCACGTAACAGAACCGTTACCAAAGAGTGTAGATGCTATTCCTGATGGCTCTACAGTACAAGTAGAGGGTAATGTTTTTGAGTGGAATAGAAATGATAACGGTGAGTTCGAACTTATAAATCTAGAAACAAAAGAAGTAACACCACTAAAGGCTGACGAAAAAGCTACTTTAAAAGATGCTGGTATTACTTTTTTACCAAAGGTTGCTGATGAACAGTTAGCAAAGATTTCTGCTGATCCTAATTCGGGAACGGTAACTATTGGCGATTCTGAATATTTTGTTTCACCCGAACATAACTTTGTAGGTAAGAAGGTAAATGGAGAGATTCACGATTTATTTGATAGTCATAACTTCCCTGAATTTGGTGCTGAAAAGAAGAATCAGATTATGCAGAAGTTTCTTGAAGAGAATCCAATTGAGGAAAAGCCTGTTGAAGAGGCGGCACAACCCACAGAACAAACACCTACTGCATTAAGAGATGTAGAGAGTAAGGCTAATAAGGCGTTTCATGGAAGTCCAATAATAGGTGAAAAAGGCAAATTAACCCCATCAAGCGGAGGTGAACTTGGGGGTGGTGTATATTTTACAAGAAATATTGATAATGCAAAGAATTATTCAAGACCAAGGGGCGAAGTGCAAAATATGGCAGAAGCCGAAAGTAAAAGTGGTGTGGCTAATTTAGATTTAAGTGATTTAAAGATAAAGACATTAACAAAAGATGAATACCTTAATAAAAGGGCTAAGTTTTATGACAAAGAGCAAGAACTAAACAATGGAGAATGGAATTTAGATGTAGCAAAACGAGCAGAAGATAAATTAATAAAGCAATATGAAAAAGAGGGTTATGACGGATTAGAAGTTTTAGATGAACAACAAGGTGTTATTTTCCCTAATAGTGTTAAAAAAGCTAAAGTAGAATCCCTACTATCTAAAGAACAAACACCTTCTACTGTATTAAGTGATGTAAAGTTAGAGTATAATGATAAGGGGGAACGTCTTGCACCTAATGGTGAACCAAGTAATTTATCAGAATCGGATTCTAAGTTTGTAAGGTCAAAAGTATTTAAGGATAAATACGGGGATTGGGAGAAGGGGAAAGATGCAACTAATATTTTGTTAGATAAAAAAACAGGAGAGCCGCTAAAGGTTTATCATGGCGTTAAAAGTAATCAGAAGTTCGATAGGTTTGAAAAAACAACCGATGTAGGGTTTCATTTCTCTCCAAATAAATCTATTGCATCTGACTTTGCAAGAAATGATGAAATCCGTCAAAGGTCAACAGAAGATGGTGAAATGTATGAACCTGTAATGTATGAAGGGTTTATAAATACGAAGGATATTGAAGGCATTGAAGATTTAGGGTTATGGACTATTCCTGATTTTAAAAAGTATTTAAACGGGATGGCTAATGAGGAAAATATAAATTGGGAGTATGATACGAGAAAAGACAGAATACAGAATACGAGAGATTTATATTCAAAAATAAAAGGATTTAATCCTGATTTTAAAGCCTTACAATATTTTAACGAGTACGAAGGAAGGTTTGCTAAAGGCAGTAAATTTTCTTACATTTTATTTAACGATGCAGACTTTATAAGGGCTGACAAAAAAGCAGTAGAATCCCTACTATCTAAAGAACAAACACCTACTGCAAGTGATGTAGAGAGTACGGCTAAAAATAACAATATAATAAAGCAAAATAAAATAGAAGGGGGATTGCTAAACGAGCAACAATCAGCAGAATTGCAAAAAGAAATAGAATCTAAATACAATACAGTCCAAAAATTCGGACAAGAAAATGAAGATATTAGGCAGAATTTATATAATTACGATAACCCATTAGCAGAAAAAGATGTAAATGGTGTTAATTTAAGAATAGCAGATGGTTTAATTGAAGGAGATAAGTATTCAGGTAATAGAAGAAAAACTTATTTGTTGTATGCAGATGGGAAAATAGCAGGAAAATTTTATTCAGTAGCAGATATAAAAAGAGTTGTAAGGTTTATAGAGGATAATTTAATAAAATCAGAATCCCTACTACCTAAAGAAAAAACACCTGCTGCAAGTGATGTAGTAAAACAATCTGAACCTTTCGATAAAAAGGTGGTAGCTGAAATAGGTGGTAAGCTAAAGGAGGATCACATGAATGTACACTCTTTACTTACCGTTACAGAAGATGGTAATATTGGATTAAATTCAATGTATGTAAAAGAGGGCGAAAGGGGTAATGGTATTGCTACTAAATTCTTAACAGACTTAAAAAGTGAAGCCGATAAAGTTGGTAAAAAAGTTGTAGCAGTAGCAACAGATGAATTGGGTGGTGATGTTGGTAAACTAAAAAAACTATATGAAAAGAATGGTTTTACGGAAGTAGAGCCTAATAAATTTGAATACAATCCAAGCAAGGAACAATCCATCAAACAAACACAAGAAAATTTAACTAATAATACACAAACAAATGAAAAAGCAGGAATCCAAGAAGGAGGAGAAAAAAGAAATGAAGTTATCTCCGAAACAGTACAACAAACAGGAGAAAAAAGAGGGGATGAAGTCAACATCAAAGATCAAAAAGATGAAGTATTAAACGATGGAAGTAGACCAAAGACCGTAGGAGTAATAGGTAATAGTGGTGAAACAAAATTTACAAGTAATATATCCAAACCATTTACCTATAAGTTAATTGAAGCGGATGACTTACAAGCCTCACATTTAGCTAGTGGAGAGCGCAACCCTAATCATCAGATTGCTAGTGCCCAACCAAAGGAACGTAATGATTCTGGAAGTAAATTAGCACAAGATCAAATAGCTGAAAACCCTAATTTAAAAGAAGTTTCAGAATCTCCAAACGCTTATTTTGGTGCGCCAATTGTTAACGAACATGGAGAAGTGATCCAAGGAAACAATAGAAGTATTGGACTTAAAAAACACTATAAACGTGGAGGAAAAAAATATAAATCTGATCTTGCAAATAGTGCAGAGAAGTTTGGATTAACAAAAGATCAAGTAGATGGTATGAAAAATCCAATACTTGTTCGTGAAATAAAAGTTAGTGATCAGGAAGCTGTAACACTTGGTCAGCATGATGTTAAAGATATTGAGACAGGAGGTAAACAAGCTCTTGATCCTATTGCTACTAGTCGTAAAATGTCGCCAAATGATAAATCAAAATTAACAGCTATTTTATTTGGTACGGAGGGTGTTACCTTAAAAGAAGCTATACGTGATAATGCAAATAAAGTTGGCGAAATATTAAAAAATTACATTAATACAGCGCAACACAAAACATTATTTAATGCTGATGGATCTTTTACTGCAAAAGGAATGGATGCTGTAAGTGAGGTAGTGAATCATTTTATGTTTGATGGCGGAAATCCTGTATTGCCAGAGATATTTGATCAGATGCCTAATATAGTTCAGAAGGGATTGCAAAAGTCGTTACCACATATTTTATCGTTAGCAAAAGAAAATTCATTGATTCCAGATATTCAAAATGCTTTAATGGCATTATCTAACTATCACTCTTCTGGATTACGAAATATAAAAGAGTGGGCTGCAACAGTTGATTTATTTAAAGGAGTAACACCAAAAGATATTTTTAGTGCAACAGAATTGAAATTAGCAGAGATTTTTGATAATGCAAAAACACAGAATGATATTAAAAATGTATTCTTAAAGCATGAAGAGTTGGTAAGTGGAAAACCTGCGGACATGTTTGAACCAGAAATAAAAGGATCAACAAAAAATGAAGCAATTAAACAACAGTTTGGGATTGATGCAAAAGAAGACATCTCCAAAGGACACACTGAAACACAGGGTGATGGTAGCAATCAAAGAACTATATCAAAAAAGAAAGTTACAGAACCAATTAAAGAACAACTAAAAGTAGAATCTCCTATAAATCCAACAGAAAATGTCAAAGAAACCAACAATCCAAAAGCAGATCAACAAAAAAGTGCAGTCGGGGATACCTCCGAAATTAGCAATCCCAATGGTCCTAAGCAAGAAAGTAAACCCCAAGAAAAAGTAGTAACTGAATCACAACCCAATCTTGTAAGCAATGAAAATGTTTTGCCTATTGAAAAGATAAAAGCGGATTCTGAAAAAATTTACGAGATGAAAAAAGCTATTGATGAAAAACAAATGGACAATAAGATATTGACGCAAAAAGAAGTTAATGCTTTAAAAGCAGAAGCCGACAAACTAATAGCAGAAAACAAAGCCATTGAAAAAGCAAATAAACTAATGAACAAATTAGAGAAAGAAGGTAAATTAAGAACAATAGATTGTCTATAAAAAAAATAAAATGAAGTTACACACTCTTGACAGCAAAATAGTAGAACTATTAAAAGAAGGATTACAACACGAATATAGCGCACACTATTTATATCGTGCAATAAGTAATTGGACAACCAATGTAGGCTATAAGTTAGCAGGAGAATACTACGCTAAAGAAGCCGAAGATGAGTTATCTCACGCTAAAAAAATAGAAGTTTTTTTAACTGATTGGAACGTGTTTTTTGTATTGCCAAAGGTTGATATTCCTATTGCTAAATACGAAGACTTACAAGAAGCTATTGAGAAGTCTTATAGCGTAGAGTACGCTTTATATGAGTTGTACGAAAAAATAAGCAATGAAATATTTAAGATGGGCGACACTTGCGTGTTTGACTTCTTGCAATTTTTTAGAGGTGTACAAACAATGTCGGTAGCCGAATACTCTACTATGTTAAATATACTTGATGGAGTAGAAAGAACTAAACTTAATTTCTTACTTTTAGAAGAAAAATTATTTGAATAATGGCTAATCCTTGTGCAATATTTATAGATGATCCTGAACTTGCTAAAAAGTTAGGTGTTGAAGTGGGCAAGAAATTGTCTTACGCTGAATTTGCTGAAAAGGTAAACGAGGGGTTATTGAATGATGAAGTTCCCTCTGCAAATAAAAATATTATTGCTCCTGAAAAAAGAGTTGATGCTACTAAAAGTGAAATAAAAGACGCATCAAATATTCCATCGGGTATATCTAAAAGAGATATTCCTAAAGACGTAATAGATGCAGCTTTAAATGGGTCTGATAGAGCTTTTGTTAGCGAGGGACTTAGTAAAACATGGAATAAGGTAGTTGATGGTATTCACGATGGAACAATAATCATACAAGATATTATTCATAGAATAAAGAATACCGATAGTGTTCCATCAAGAGAAGATTTTAATGCTTTAATTTATCAAAAGACAGAATTAAATGTACGCATAAAACAACAGCAACAAGCATTTTTAGAAGCACAGAAAAATGGTAACCAAACATTGATGGAATTGGCTAACATTAACTTAGATGCTTTGCAACAAGTTAAAGATGATTTATATGTAACTATTGATTATGGTCGTTCAAAGGCTGGATCAGCATTAGGATCATTAAGAGGTATGACAGATGATAAGTTTGATTACTCTTATTTAAAAGCAGATATTGAACGTAGCCAAGATGGAAAACCATTATCAAGAGAGCAAGAAAAGATACTTAAACAGGTAGAGGCTGATTATAAGGATGCTCAAGATAAGCTAGAGGAGTATAGATTAGGAAACGAGAAATGGAAAGAAGATCAACTAAAAAATGATGCTGATAAACGTAAGGCTTTTGAAGATGACCTTATGGAAAAGATGCGTAAAGGTGATTTGGGAGAGCCAAAACCTAAAAGCGATAAAATTAGTAATCAAGGAAAATTATTAGCCGATAAAGTTCGTAAATTAAAATCAAAACCATTAATACTATTAGGTGCTGATGGAAAACCATTATATATAGAGCAATCTAATTTTTATAATAATGCTGTTGAAATGGTTGCAAAGGCTATTGAGGAAGCAGCAAAAACAGGAGATAAAGTTATTGATTTATCAAATATTATTAAAGATGTTTTAGAGAAACAAGGTTTTTATAATAAATTATCTGATGCTGATAAAGGAGCTGCTTTAAAATCTTTTAAAGATCATTTTAAAGATATTGACACAAAATCAACAGAATCACTAGCGCAAAAGGTTATTGACAAAGGAGATGGTGTATTTGACAAATCCTTAAGATATAGTATTAAAGAAGTACTAAGATCAGTTGTTGAAAATGATTTAAGTGTAGATTATGATGATCCTATAAATTATAAAAATGCTACAAAAAAAGTTTTTGATGCTATAAAAGATGGATTTCCTGATTTAACAATAGAACAAGTACGTGATTTGATAGGTGGGTATGGTGATTATAAGTCATTACCAAAAGATGATGTATCAAAATCATTACGTGAAATAGCAGCATTAAATCAAGCAGAGGCTGCTCAAGATGCTATATTAAGAGGTGAGTTACCTCATAAGTCGGGAATGGAAAGGCATAAAGCAGGAAGCACAGCACGAGAAATGCGTAGAAAAAACCTTAGAGATATTAAAGAAAAAGGTTTATTACCTCCAGTTACAGATGCAGAAGTTAAAGCAAGATTCAAGACTGCTGACGAACAAAGGCAGACACGATTAAATCATGCCATTGAAGATGTAGAAAAAGAATTAAAAAATAATAAATTAAGGGAAAAGCGTACCAAAAAAGAAGGTGCGCCTAAATCAGATAAAACTATTGCATTAGAACAAAAACTAGATAGGCTTAATAAATTAAGGGGTACAGATTTAAAAGATCAGATAGCAACGGAGAAACTAAGCAAAAGAAAAGAATCTACACAAGAGGCTATTGACGATATTAACGCTAAGATCAAGAAGATTCAAGATGGTACGGCTACGGATGCGGAGATGCTTCCTACAAAAGCACAACAGAAAATTACCGATGCTAAATTAGATGCTTTACGTAATGAAAGGGATGCGCTTAAAGAGGAGATGGAACGATTATTACCTCAAAATATAAAGGATCAGATAGCAACGGAGAAACTAAGCAAAAGAAGAGATGTACGAGAAAAACAATTAAACGAACAGATTAAAAACAAAGAATTTGCCCCTCGTGAAAAACCTAAACAACTACCATACAATCAAAAAATAGCTGAACAGAATCAAAGAATAACACAATTAGAAAGAACGGTAAAAGCTGAAAAAGCAAAGATAAAAAGGGGGAAAGAAGGTAATGTAGAAAGGGTTTTAAAAGGATTAGCATTACTTAAAAGAGCCGATATTTTTACCACTCCACTAGGAATAGCAAGACTTACAGGTGCTGCTATGTTACGGTTTGTAGGTGAGCCTTTTCATGAGTTCTCTAACCTTGCATTATCAAATCTCCCAATATCTAAAAAGGTATTTCAAAAAGATCTATCCATGTACACCAAGTCAGGTAAGTTGGCGGTGAAAACTATTGGAACATACATGAGAGATCCATTTAAAAAGACTACATTAGATAGTTTTGGACAAGTAGTAGCTAAAAGTACGTTTAAAACTGCTCTTAGTGAGTTTTCTAATAGTGGTCAAAGCCTTTGGGAAAAATACCATACAAAAGATGTCCATGTAGATGAATTTACAAGTAAAACGGGTAAAAAGATTGCCAATGTCTTAAGAAAACCACAACAATCACATGGTTTTTTAAAGGCATTTCCTAAGATGGCTAAACTAAGAACTACTTATGAAAAGGTGTTGCACAATATGCAAACCATGATTAATCCAGAAACAGGAGGATTATATGACATTACACATCCCGAAACGCAACAGAAAGCTATGAAAATGGCAGAAGCAGAGGCGTTACGTACTGTTTTTATGAACGAAAATTCTATATCTACATTAATAAAACAAGGAGCAAATAAATTACAAGAAAGTAAAAGCATATACGTTCAAGCACTAGGAGGATATATCAATCAATTGATGCCAGTATTAAAGATACCATTGAACTGGGTACATGAAGAACTATCAAAAATACCATTAGTAGGAACTGTAGAAGCACTTTCATTAATTCAAAGGTCTGGTGAAAGAGGAACTAAAAACTTTAGAGGAATAAAAAACTTAACACAAGAACAAGCGCATGATGTAGCAGTATTAATGAATCACCAAGTAACAGGATTAATTTTTTATTCATTGGCAGTTCCACTTTATATGAAGTATGGAGATGATATAATTAAAAAAATAAAAAAATATGATTACTATCTTCATAGTACAGATGTTATGATGTTGTTAGCTGGATTAGAAGCGCAAAAAGCTATTAAAGAGGGGGGAGGTGTTGTTGAAAGTGTAGTAGATGTATCAAAAGCAACTGCTAAAGAAGGTGTAACTAAAACCCCTGTATTAAATGCAGCTACAAATACCGTTAATATATTAAGAAATAGTAAAGGACTTTCTGATGCAGCCAAAAAAATGGGTGCTGACTTATTAGTACCAGCAGGAATTAAGCAGTTGGCAGAAAAAATAGATGACTATAAAGTTCGTGATCCTGAAACATTTAAAGAATTAGTGGAAGTGCAAATTCCAGGATTAAGGGACTTAGTTGCTTTAGGAGATCAGATTGAACCCCTTCGTTCAAATAATGAAGTTACTAAGGCTACACGTTTTATGGATAAGTGGCAAGACATAACCCCTGCAGAGCAAGATACGTTAATCAAGAACATCGCTGAATCGGATAAGCAAGGTATTTATTCTGAATATCTGACAAATAGCTATATGCCTAAATTAAGAAACAAGTTTAAAAATACTTTTGGCAATATTGAAGGGCAAAAACAATTTAATAATTTTATGGTTGAATATAATAAATATCATAATAACGCAAAAATAATTACTACTGATAAGTTTCAAGAAAAGATAGATGTTGTAAAACAGATTATGGCATTACCTGAAATAGAAAGAAGAAAAGCCATTATTGATAATAAATTGGATATTGATAGTAAAGAGATGTCTAAAATAGTAAATAGGCTAAATAACACAAATGTAAAAATGAAAGATATTAATAATTTCAAAAATATTTATCGTAAAATTAAGTTAGAAATCCCTGAAAAACAATAGTTTTGTAGTCAATGGCGCAACATTCATTGAAGTGGTTTATGGAAAGGATCGGTACAAGGATATACCGATCACCTAAGACCGACTGTGAGTGTGAGGAGTGTACTGCTTTGGTAAAAGCTGGTTTTATGATTCTCAATGATCTTCATGCCAAGAAACTTTTTTTACGTCAGACCACCAAAAACATTGTGTATTCAATCAGGGTAATTGTTTGCTAAAACTTTTTCTTAGAAAAATACAAGTTTTCATAAAAAAAAGTACTTTTTATACTACTTTTACAACATGGCACTTGAATTAAAAGCACTATCAACAATATCAACTAATACAGATATTGTAACAATAGACACTACATTACCTTGGTCTGCTACCAATACAGGAGGTTGGGGATCACCAAATCTAACAATAGCAAGTATTACTGATGCGGCTATCGTTATTCATTTAACTGATTCAACAACGCTTTTGCCAAATAATAATAATTTAAAAACTTTTGATAGTTCTACTGTTCCATTAGCATATCCTACGTTACCTAATACTATTGGTGTTCCATTTGTATTAAATGGGGAGGATTTAGGTTATGGAGTAAATTCTAAGATACCTGATGGAATTATACAAATAGATTACGTTGTTACAGATGGTGTTGATACTTATACTTACGCTCAATATATTATGATTGATAATACCGTTCAATGTTGTTTAAGTAAAGATGCTATTAATAGTGGTTGTGGTTGCAATGGATCGGATAGGTTTAGTAGAGGCTGGTCTGCTCTTAATTCAGCTAGATCGGCTATGTTGTGTCCTAATATTACAGATGCTGCAAAAAGTTTGCAAGTAGCAATTTCAATATGTAATGGTTGTTCAGGCTGCTAAAAATGGGAACAATAGTCAATAATAACACTCAATTTCAATCTTTCCTACAAACAACTAATTGTTGCATTGGAAATATGGGAGGCGAGATTTCCGATGCTAGAGATATTGGATCGGACTGTGTAGAAGAACTCTTTAATGAGAACAATTATGTTTCTAACCTATATCAGTCTATTGCAAACTATATCCCTGTTGGTACAGTAATCGCACCCCAAGCGTCAGGCATGGTAACTTTAGATTTTAGCAATTTAGATGTAAATTCTTTATCAATAAATACAACAATAACTATTACTGTTAATGTCAATAATGTTATTATTACTTTATTAACTATTAATGGTAATTTTTTAGGATCATCATTAAGTAGTTTATTGACATTTATTTCTGTTGCTTTTAATGCACTATCTAATGGTTATACTTCAACAAATACAAGTACTAAAATAAGCATTACCGCACCATTATCTTTAGGTTCAACGGTATTTACCGCTACTACCTTAATATATGCGACTGATGTTGCTAATATTTTAAAAAAAATAGATTTAACAGCAGAAGGTGGTGCATATCCTTATAGTGGACTTGTGTTGGCTGATAATGGATTGTATTATGGTGTTTGTTCTCAAGGAGGATTAAATGACATAGGAACTATTTATAGTTATAATGTTATTACCAATACATTTATTAACGTTTATGATTTTGATGGAACAAATGGTAATGACGCAAGGGGGCGATTAGTAAAAGTTCCTAATGGTAGTTTGTATGGTATTACGGTAGCGGGAGGAGTTAATGGTCTTGGCGTTATCTTTGAATTTAACCCTACCACAAATACTTATACCAATAAATACGATATAGCAGTAGCAGAAAGTACAATGGCATTGTCAGGAATGACATTAGCAAGAAGTGGCAACTTATATGGATGCTCTTCTTTAGGTGGTGTAAATAATTTAGGTACTATCTTTGAATTTGACTATGTAACAAGTGATTATTATTTAAAATTAAGTGGTTCAATAGCTAATGGATACCGTGGATCAGTAAATGAATTAATACAAGCAACAAATGATAAGTTATATGGGGTAACATATTTTGGAGGAAGTAATAATAACGGAACTATATTTGAGTTTAACCCTGCTACAGACACACATATTGTTTTATATGATTTTTCATTTATTGGATTAGAAGGAGATTCGCCTGTTACTACATTAATACAGGCAGCTAATGATAAACTATATGGCATTACCGAAGCGGGAGGGGTTAATGGCTTTGGAGTTATATTTGAATATGACATAGATACATCAGCCTATATTAAAAAAATAGATTTAACAAGCACAATACAACTTTCATCAGGATTAACTGGTTTTATAGAGCCAGTTTTAGGAATATTATATTGTAATACATTAGTTGGCAGTAACGGACAGGGCGGTATATTAAAATATGATTATATTAATAATATATATACAGAACCAGCTTCATTATATGGCAATGATGGAGTAAACCCTTTTTCTATACTAACATTAGCTTCTGATGGTTATTTATACGGAACAACAAATATTGGTGGTATAAATGATTATGGGACTATCTTTCAATTTCGTTTTGTTGATTACACTTTTATTGCCAACGGTCAATTTATAGGAGGAAGTACTTTAACAATACAACAACTAACCGATAACTGTCTAACATCAACAGAAGTACAAACGGTAGTAGATAAAATTAAAAATCATTGTGGCTGTTGTGATGATATTTCACAAACAGCTTTACCAATAGCATACAATCCTTTTCTTGTTACATTAGCAGGATTAGTTACATTATCAGGGGCTTACCTTTTGACTTTATCTGAAAATACGATTTTACCATTATAATATGGCACAAGAATATATAGCATCATTACCTTCACTACCAAGTACACCATCACCAACAGATTTGGTAATTATTGAAGTAGATGGGGTAGCTACCTACAAGACTACGTATGCAAATCTTACTGCATTAACAGATATTGCAATAACAAATGTTAGTAATGCTACATCGTCAGCACAATCAGATGCTATAAATGCACAATCAGATGCTACATTGGCATTATCACAAATAGCCACTATTTCTGTTTTGTCATTACAAGGTAATGGGTGGAACGCATTGACAAATACACCGATACTTTCAGATGCTACAGGAACAGATTTAGACGCTTACATTGTCAATGTAACAGGAACTCGTAATCTAGGATCAGGATTAAACACATGGACAGCAGGAACAATTATGTATCATGCAGGAGGAATTTGGACACCAGGACCAACCTTTACTACCATTACTAATTTAGATAATGTACCTAATTCAACAACGAGAAAGGCTGTAACAGCAAACCAATTAGCAGCATTAACGAATAGTCCTAACGCTTTAAGTTCTGCTAATCCAGTTGCCGATAAAATATATGTAGATGCAATGTTTAATGCAGCAGGATCGGTTGCTGTAAAACAATTTAATACGATACAGAATTATGAAACCGATGGATTTAAGTCAGGAGATGGTTTAGGAAGATTATTATCTACACTAGGGTACACGAATACTACAATACAAACTAAATTTCCTAATACTTACGCTTTACGTGGAGGATCATTTACTACTGCATGGACATACGATACGGCGGTAATACAAGAAAGTACAATAAAATTAAAATACCTAAAAAGTATGCGTCTTCAAAGTGAAGATGATAGAACGTATGTTGTAAATAAGCAAATTATATTACCTGCAGTTCGATTTGATAATACAGAAGGAACAAATCCTTATATGTTTATCTATGATTGGGGAGGAACTACTATTGTAGATTCTCGTACAGGAGGTGATGCAACTGGAGGCTTATTCTATAAAGTTCCAGTAAATTCTTCTGATGCAAATAATATAGATATTGAATATGCACACATTCATAAAAATTTAAGGGTACGTGGTCAATATATTATAGGCTCTTATGCTTTTGAGTATGGATCAACAAAACGATCTCAATTCATTAATATTGATATGGCTGGTTATGTTATTGGAATGTATTTTGCTCAAATGTTGTCGTGTAAATTATCTGACTTAAATTCATTTAGCGCAACAACATCTGGAGTAAAGTTCACACAAGGTTGGTGGACAGGTGCAATCCCAGCAGAAACAGTATCTCAACCAAGAATTGATAATTGTAGATTTTATACAGGAAGTGCAACTGCAACTGGATTGTGGTTAGAAAATTGTGATTCAATAGGAGGTGCTAACTTACAATTTGAAGGATCGGCAGGAAAGTATGGGCTTTATTATGATACCCTAGCTGGTGCATCTACCATTAAAAATGCAATGTTTACTAACCTTCGATTTGAATCGGAAAGTAAATATACTAACGCTTTAATTGGTTATAAGTCAAGAGATGGATTTCATTTTATTGTTGAACTAGGGTGGCATCAAGCGGTAACTGCTGGTACTTTCTTAATGGAAACAGAAGCCTATGATGGAACAAATCCACAAGTAGTACTTAGTTATTGGGATAATAATGGAGGCGCAACAGCTTGGAGGATTAACAATCTTAATCAAGGTACTTCATTCCAACTTAATCATGTTCGTTTAGTTGGAAGCCCTCAAAATGTTGCTGATATATTAGCATCGGGTACTACAATTTTTGCTACTACAATGCCTACATCTAACCGATTACAGATAACACCAATACAACCAACAGCATAATAAAAAAAATATGGCAAATACGACACCAATAGATTTTATAAAATTAGCTGACAAAATTAGTGATTTACCTGTTTTACAACGTAACTTAAATGGTTATGACCTATTAAAAATATGGCTTACTATTAATAATATTCCTGGTGGCGGTGGAGGATCTCAAACTCTTGCTCAAACTTTAGTATTAGGCAATGCAACGGGTGGTGAGAATATTCTAGTCAATGATGCTGATGCTATTGAA
>Ga0315293_10002038_pt1 | contig 19512 bp, 8 predicted proteins | sample YL17G13_20_MG_FD_203071 | JGI IMG/M metagenome (GOLD analysis project Ga0315293, IMG submission 203071) | Sediment microbial communities from Yellowstone Lake, YNP, Wyoming, USA - YL17G13_20 | ecosystem: Environmental > Aquatic > Freshwater > Lake > Sediment | place: USA: Wyoming | collected... | reverse complement strand
GGCTTGTTGATAGGAAACTCGATTGCTCTACTATATATAGACAGTGGTCCAAATGAAGGATTGTATAGTGTCGCGTCTGCTACCGGATCAGTAATAATTATTGATACATCTAATCCGTTTGTTGACTTTCCTTCTTCTGGTTCCACTCCTTATTCTCTCATATTAACATGGTCGTTTTTGATTCCTGACCAATATGGGGTAGTATCTGAATTTTATAGAAAGACTCTTCAGTTTTTGAATGACACGTTAATTTGGTCTGCAAATGTGGCTGTTTTAAATGCACCAAATCGTTTATCACAGATCAGTAATAGACTTAACGATATCAATAATTTCATACAAAGTATAGGTAGTGTTCTTGGAGATAGTGGGACGCTTTACGAAACAAGGTATTTATGGATATTACAGAGAACGGACAAGAAGATAGGGACCTTAATAAGGAAATCTCAAGCGGAGAAACTAAGAATAGAGAAAATTCTGAATCTGATAGCGAGTCAAAAGATGTTATTGATAACTCAGAACCTGAGCGCGTAGGGCCTACTTGGGAACATGGCAGAAATTTAAGTAACGAGAACTTAAGATCAGCTCTTGAAAATCTTAAAGATATTATGGGAGCCGCTTTATCCAAAGAACAAGAGAAACTTGATACTTATCTAAAAATAAGTAACAACTACGGTAAAAAGTAATGGCTGCGTGGAATTCAATCACTTTAAAGTTCGATCCTTTTGAGGACTTAAAACCTCCTCTTAAATCCATATTATCCGCGTTAGAAGCCGTAGAAGCCGTACTTGAAGCTCTTTTGGCTCTCATACAGCCATTCTTACTTGATTTATTGAATCCGATTAAGGCCCTCATTCAATTACTTTTAGCGGCCATAAGAGCAATCATAAATCAAATAAGATCTTCAGGCTTTTCTTTTTTGCTTGTTCATCCAGATTTTTCTCTTTCTGATTTTTCCGCTGTCATTTATTCAGTAAATGGAGCCTATCCTAAATTTGAAAATAAAGTAATAGGGAAATTTTTTGATACAAGTGATATATTTCGTCCTCAATACCCGCCCGGTTCTTCTGTTGCTATGCTTGTTTTTTATATTGGAGCAGATTCACCTGGCGATTTACTCGGCCAGCTTTTAGCTCTGATTGCGTTCATAAATGGTCCTTCTCCAATCCCGGGTCTTCCAGCTCCTGTAAATCTTAAAGTTTCTCCTGTTACTAAAGGAGGGGATTCTATAGCTCAATTCAAGAATTTGTTTGATTCAGAGTTAAGTAAATCTCTTTCTGTTGAATGGTCTATGCCGACAGGAGCTTCTGCTCGAAATGCTCCCGGTTTTATAAATCAAATCATGTCAGTTTATGATAGTTTTGTTTTTCCAAATTTCATTGTTGAAAGAAGCCAAAAACCAGGTGGAGTTCCTGTAACTAAAAAAGTTAACACTGAGTCTATAGGTAAAGCTATAGACAATAGACAAGCCGCTCTTTTTGGCATACAAGTTAATAATCAAACATCTGTTAAAGAATCATCTGGGACTTTATATAAACATTTTTCAAAACGAATCCCCGTGTCCGGGTCTGATTTAGTTCGTGGTGGATTGACTGGAACTTACAAATTCCTAGATGATGGAGAAGATTTAGTTCCAGGAGAAACTTGGTATTATAGGGTTCGTGCCTATTTTGGTACTCCTACTGAATACTTGAACCCGAGCAACGATTTTCCTCAAGTTATAGCTGAAAATACTAGTTTAATAAAACAAGACAGATCTCAGTGGATCATAAATTATGGCAGTGGCGTTACCATGGGTCGTCCCAGTGGTGTCGTAAAAGCATTTGTTCCATTGGATGCTGATACTGATGATGCCAAGTTTAATGTTTATGAAGCAGCTCAAAATTCGATCATGGCCGGTATCCTTTTAAATTTTGACTTTCCGGTAGCTAATGCGTTAGATACTAAAGAAAGAATAAATCAAAAAACAGGATGGGGAACGTTATCTCGTCTTTCTGCTCAGTTAGCGTCATTTAAATCCGGATCTGTAACAGATATTCCAGTCATAGGTCCTGTTCTGGAAACTGGTTCTAATTCTACTGAGTTGAAAAATAATTTTCTCGTTAAGGCAGCAATTAGGAGAGTAGCCAATTCTACTTTAACGGAAATTTATTCAAAACCTGAATTAAAACATATTTTGAGAATTAAATATAATGAAGGCGCCCATAATATCATATCAAAGGTTTTGAACGCTAAACTTACTTGGAGTTTCATAGGAATATTTTCTGGAATAAATAGTGATTCTAATGAAGAAATAAATAGTTATTTGTCGAAAGAAGAGTCTTATCCGTCTGGAATAAACGCTTCCACACCTTTGATGGTCGCCGGGCCTTCCCCTCTTTCAGCCTTCAGCGTAGATGATAGGAAAATTCTGGCTGAATTTATAAATACGCTTTTGATTCCAATTGGAGATATCGGGTATTTATCCTGGTATTCTGTAACTGTTGGTGATTTATTTCCTTCATTTGTACCTTATATTTTTGATTTTGAAAATTGGATAAAGGGTCTTTTAAAAGCTGTGGAGGGGGCTTTAAAAGAACTTAAAGATGTGATTCAAGCTATTCTTCAAAGAATAAGAATTCTTGAACAAGCAATTAAAACTATTTTAGCGATAATTGATCTTTTAAATATTAGCGTTCGAGTTAGTGTTTTAACTACTTCTTCAACAAACGGTAGCGCTGCTTCTTTAGTTCAGGAGTTACAATCTTCAACAGATAAACCGGCCGCTTCCCCATTTGGTTTACACTCTGGAATGGTTTTAACAGCCGGGGGTCCAGGTCAGGGTTTTGTTGCCGCAATCAATGCCATAAAATTCATAGTTGGACTTCCCTTTTCTGGTTAAAACAATCCAAATATGTGTTGGAACTGTAATTATTCAAAGTTTTTGGGTAGAGGCTTTTGCATCCACCCAAGAAAGGACAAGGTGGCCTAATATGGCATTCAATTTCTTTCGGCACATTCACTGAAGGCCAATTTGAAGCGTTTAAGTCCTTTTCTTTAATTCAGAAAACTGATTTAGAGAAAAGGAAAAATTGGCTTAAAGCTGAATTAAATAAAACAGGAATATTTTCAACCCAATATGATAATAATCATCAGCCTGTTTCATATTCTTGTTTACCCGTAACTAGTTATGGGGCCAAACTTCTTGAAGCCTATAGAATTCTTGGTGGTATTCCTGAAAATGATTTCCTTCTTAGAACTATAGATAAACCTGTTTATTTAACAGAAGGTCCTCCAATAACTAAAGACAGGGATGGGAGTATCTCTGGAGGGTTCTCTGAACAATTTTCAGATGGTCGCCTTTATAGGGGTTCAATCAGATTTGACAAAGATATGGGACTGAAAGTTGAAAGACTCAGAAGTTGGCAGTTAGAACAGATTAAATTTAAGAGAGAACATCTTGAATTTAAAATTAAAAGATGTCTAGATTATTCAGATCAAATAGCCGATGAAATTTCTCAGCTCACTATTTTGTCTGGGAATGGTCTCAAATCAGTTAGTGATTTAATCATCACTATAGAACAAGCAATCGCTTCTCCAAAACAAATGAATGTTGTACGAGGAAGTATTGATGACACTCATGGTTTGAAGATAGGAATGATCGGATCTGTTGATAGGGATGGTTCTATTGAGACTGGAAAAGCTGCACATCAAAGAGGCATTGTATGAGTTACGATTTTGCTTTACAAAGAATTTGCAGTCACGAAGCGTTGTTTCAAACTTCTTCTTTGGATCAATCTACTTATGATACTATTCGCTTTGCAAAACCTCCTTCTAGTAGTCAAGTAAATCTTTTTGTCGATGGGTTGCAAATTCCAAGTTCTGGATTCATATCTATCCCGAAGTTACCGTTTTCAAGATCTGGCCCATATACAATTCGTAAAGATCAAAGTGATCTTCTCTGCATAAAAATAGGAGACGGAGCAATAAGATTTATACAAGTCATAAGTGGATTTTCTGTTAGTGCAAAAGATTTAGCTAAAGATATCAGTAATAAAATTCCTGAATTAAACGTTGGAGTTGAAAACGATCATGTTATTTTCACAGCTAAAAACCCTACTATAAGAGTAGCTTTTTCTTTTCCTGATCCGAGATGGATTGATAGAACCGAATCCCTTCCAGAAACCGCAAGAATTTTAGGATTTTTTAAACAAGTTGGGATCATTCCTGGTCGATCAGTCGTAGGTTACAGATTATTCCCAGGTTGGAGTCTGGTTCAAGATCCGAGCGTAAACTTCGGGGAAGAAACAATTATTAAACTAAATTACCCCATACCAAATGAAAATCCGGTCATACTGTTAAGTTATGTGACATCCGCGGCAGATTGTAGAAGATGCGGCGGAATAAGAATCGAATTTGATTATAACGTTGTCAGCAATACATATGAAATAGTGCAAAATACTGATCTTCTCGCCCAAGAAGCTGATAAATTCATATTTACAAAATTAGGATCTCATTTTAAGTGGAACTGGCTTGGATCTAATCTCATAGACAGGATTGGATCTAAAAACACCGGACCAGGAGCCTCAGCGTCTATTACTACCGATATAACTCAGGCTTTTAGAACTTATCAAAATATAAAATCTCAACAAGATTCTCTCGTATCCCAACAAATTTCTGACGCTGAGTTCCCATATGCTCTGACAAATATTGATGTAACTATTCCGGATGACGATCCGACAGTAGCCATAGTAAATTTCGAAATAACTAGTAGGTCTCGTTCACCTATAGAGCTGACTAGAGTCGTTGGTAATCCGAGTCCATTCACCTTATCAGGAAACCCTATTGAATTTCTCTTGAGGGGTTGAGGAGTTTATAATATATTAGTCCCGAAAGTTTAATTGCGTAACGTAGGGTAGAATGCCTACGGCACCTCAGTTCAACTATTTTGATGGGTCCGGGACCACCACGGATCTTACTATTACCACTAACCTATTCGGGTTAATCTTAACCGGAGTAGTTGATTCGAATATCATTGATGTTCAAATCAACATAAACGGTGCTGGATTTACTTCAGACCCTAGTTTAGTTGGTCTGGTCGTTCCGAATTTTACAATCCCGAATTTATTGAGCTATCCTCAAGGGCTTCAACTTGAGAAAGGTTTAAATATTATCCAGGTAAGGGCCATAGATATAAGTGGATCAGTAAGTTCTCCATCAATTGCCAGCATTAATGTTGTTTCATTCAATGATTTATTTTCAGTACCTAGTCAACCGACTGGAATAAATTTAGAAAGAAAAGCAAAATCTGTTGATATAAACTGGTCTGATACCATTTCAAATGGTTCTTTTACTGGACAAAGTGATAGCCCGGTTAGTGGATATAATATTTACGCTTCAACTGGTCCAGGAGGAACTGGTTCCGGATATCTTCGTATCAATAGTAGTATGATCCCGGCTTCTTCTCCTAAAACAACCGTTGTAACAAAAAATGTTATTTTCTCCGCATCCATCAGTGGTGTTGATATCGGTAATGGAGAAAATAATCTTCAGGTCATAACAAACATTATTGACCCCACGACAGGTGCGGTTTTAAAACGAATAAGCCAAAGTGAGATCCCATTAGTATCTACTCCTTTGTTTAGTAACGATATTACTATGTCTGGACTCTATGAGCAAAAAAATTATACTTTCAGTCATGATAGAACAGCTTCAGTTGCTTTCGGAATACTAAATAGCGATGTTTTTTCTACTGTCTCTGACGAAAATCCCCTTTATTATGTCATAACATCTCTGATTTTCGATAAAACTAGCGGATCATTTATTGAGAGTAGGTATTCCCAGGAGCTTTCCGGGGGTCCTCTTGCGCTTGATAGGACTACCCGCGGTATCAATATTAGAGATAGACGTCAAGTAACTCAGGACTATATCGCTGAAGTTCAAAGAGCCCAACCTACTCTCTCGTTAATACCTGGTTCTACAATCCGAGAGCTTCATATAGAGCCTTTTGCTAACGAGAGTCAAAAAATGTATTTCCTGATGGATTTCGTCCATCGGTCACAGTCCTTCACAGCTTTACTTCAAATAGATGACCCTGGTCTAACCGGGAAAAGCATATCTGTAGCAAATTCTCCGTATAAACAAGCTTTAAGATTATCTTTAAGCCTTGAGGATGACGCTTCTGTCCAAACTCTAGTCGATGCTGCTTTTGATTCCTTAGCCGCTAATTATAATGTTCAACGACTTGGTAGACGCCCTGCCGTAGTCAATCAAACTTTCTATACTACTTCTAAACCCACGAAAGATTTGTATATAGCTCAAAATGCCATTATTGGTTCCACCAATAATGGCCTTGCTCCTCGATTTAGAACTCAAAGTCAGTATACTCTTCCAGCAGCTAGCGCTCAAGCTTTCTTTAATCAAGAAACAAGACGATATGAAATTAAAGCTCAGATGGTGGCAGACACCCCTGGGACGTCTGGGAACGTCCCGGCCGGGACTCTAAACTCTGTAATATCCGGAGCCAGTGGGTTTCAAACTATAAATGAAATAGCTGCTGATTTTGGTCGAGATATTCAGAGTAATTTAGAGTTGGCAGAAGACGGGATGCGTGCTCTTTCTTCTCTCGATACAGGGACTGAAGGAGGATATAGAAGAACATCCATATCTGTTCCTGGAGTTCTTGAAACTCAAATAATTAAATCTGGCGATCAATATATGATGAGAGATTACGATGATGTCCGTATGAAGCATATTGGAGGGAAAGTTGATATTTATATTAAGGGTCTTAGTGAAAGAACTATAACCGAAACGTTTGCGTTTCAGTTTTCAATAGCTAAAAATATCCGGTTTGATGTTATCGACCCGATTAACCTTGTTTTCCGAGCGCGGGACTCTCGTCTTACCGTTGATAATCCAATATCTGAAATGTTATATAACCCGGCTCAAGGGCTTGGACTTAGAAATCATTCAAATCTTCCTACGACTCCTTATGACCTGACTGGGGTTTCTATTCTTGATTATAATACTATTCGTGTAAATACTTCGATACCACAACCTCCAACTTCACTCGATGATTTCGTAGAAGGTGACTATAGATTCCGATCGAATAACAAATTTACAGCTGCTCTTCAACCGATACGAAGAATTGTATCGGTTACTGGAGAAATTTCCGGCCCGCTCGATTCAACTTCAGGTTTTACTTTATTTAAACTAGAAGATCCTCTTCTTACAGGTGATAGCACCATAGCTACTGATTATGTAGAAATAAATCAAGTTGGAAACATACCAAATGGTCAATTAATACCAATAAATGATGAACAACATGTTATGATTGGAGAATTTGAAGAACAATTGGACTCAGTTGGAATCAATATTTTTACTATTGTCGTATATAGTCAAGATAGATCTCATCAATTTAATGGCCCGTCGTCAACAAGTCCGGATTATTTAGTTGTTGGAGGATCACAAACAACACCAGTTCGTTTAATTAGAACTAACGCTTCAGCTATTGTTAGCGGATCAACAGTCTCAGTCGATTATGAACATGATGAGAATTTCAAGATTGATTACGTCGTAAACGATGTTTTACAGCAAGTGAATGTTAAAGTTCAACAAATGCGTCATATTACTGCTGACGTCATAATCAAGCAAGCTGTTGAAAATCCGATGGAGATTGAAGCCACTGTTCAACTTAATCCGAATGCTGATCAGGCAACGGTAGACAGTGAAATCAGAACTTCTTATACAGTTCTTACTGACAATAAAGGAATTGGAGGAGACATTCACGTTTCTGATGTTATTTCAGTCATTGATAATTCAAATGGAGTGAACTTTGTTGTTCAGCCATTTTCCAGGATGACACTTCAAGACGGAGCTATGAGAATTCGTGATGGAATCCCATCGAACTCAGTTTTTCTTCCGTCATTAAGTATGTTTACGAATGCAGTATATATCTTAATACAACCTCTTCCATTCAATACCATTGATGGTGGTGGTCCTTTAAATACGTTCCATGGTGTGTTTAAAGACGATTTGATAATGTCGGGAGCTACAATTCTAGAGTCTATTGGGACTATTGTAAATAATTCGTTCATAATTGGAGCTTCAGGAGCTTCAATTCCGGGTTATTCAGACGATGCAACTTTATCTTTGACTTACACGACTCCTGAAGATATAGCAAATGCTCGTCTTCAATTAACCGCAAATCATATTGTTGTTTCCTTGAATTCAGGTTCGAGTCCGCCAGATGAACCGTCTTTGCATACATTCTCAGCAACTTACGTGGTTGAGAATGACTCCGGAGACAAAGATATTGTTATTTCTAGTGTTGAATACCTGACCCCTGGAGATCTCACGTTGACCTTTAGGAGGGCTCAATGAGCATCGTCAGAGTTAATTTCAATGAATATAACTCCGGAGAACAGTATGAAAATCTTTTAAACGATGAAGCAAATAGAAACTTTCAGATTTTACTTCTTCTTCTTTCTAGTTATTATTTATCCAAAATAGATGGGCCTTCATATGCGCGCGAACTTAAAGCGATAGCTATAGAACTTGCTCGAGTTCGTTTGTCTCTTGATCAAATACAGACTGACGCATATTTCAAATCCACTCGTGGGGAATTTTTATATCAAACAGTTACAGAGCTTCTTTTCCCTGGGGAAATTCCGGACCCGAACTTTGGTGATTTAGATTTTCGTGATTTTTTGGTTAATGTCGTCGCCATTTATTTTAAAGGAAGCGTTCCTTCCTCAATAAAATCTGCTGTGGAGCTCTTGACTAGCGGAAAAGTTATTGTGTTTGAAAATTTTAAAGAAGCTAGACAACCAGGGTCTGGTCTCGATATTTCGGACCAATTTGGTTTTCAAGTTGATGTTATTTTAGATTCGCTTACAGATTCAAACATATTTTTATCAGATCATAATATTAGAATTCTTCTTAATATAATTAGACCAGCTCACACTTTATATACTCTCAGGTTTATCCTTAAAGATGTTTATATCGGACAACAAACAGATCGACAGCCAAATAAAGTTCTTGATAAATTTAGTTTAGACATATCAAATTATGGGTATGAAGATTTCAGAAAATTTGTAGAAGGAGTTAAAGGAATTGACGATTTAGGTACGAAAAAAGCTGTTTCAATCACGGCTGAGGACCACTCTGCAGACTTTTAGGTTTTATTATGGCTGTAACATTCATAGCTCACGGGATCAACGCTTCTACTGTTCGGCTTTACTTTGATGCTCGCATCAAAGATAATTCAGCTGCGAATCTGTTTTCAAATTATGTTTTAACATCGTTAGCTCCGCCTCTTACTGCTGTTGTCCCGTCTGTCGCCTCTATTGAGTTTGAAGATGAATTTAGACAAGCGATACTTGTTAAATATGACGCGTCTTTAACTTATAACAAACTTTATTCAATAAATGTAACAAATTTGGTTGCAGACGATGGCACTGTTGTCACTATATCTGCTTTCAATTTCACATCTAATGTTCAAGACCCGCCTTTAGTTTTACGTTCCGTTTTGTCCGTTAGAACAAATATAGACATAATTTTTGATAGATCAATCGGTCCGACTTCTTCTGCTCCAGTTGCCTCCATAAGACCGTCAGGAACCGTGGGGCCGGGAGTTCTTTTAACTCCCGTGGCGTGGAATCCAAGTATCCCTGAAACTAATCTAAGGTTTATCTTAAATCCGGCCATGGTTACGGCCGATGGTCATGAAATAGTTTTTTCTAACATCATAGATAGCTCTCTAAATGTTGGATCAGGAGTAGTCCCTTTAACTTTATTTTATCGAGTTACAGATTTACCCACTTATCCTGTCCCATATCCACCATATAGTTATGCTGAACTTACTCAAGTTCAAATTACTGACGCTTATGTGGATTATGTAACAAATTCAAGTTTAGTAATCCCTGAAGCAACAATTAAAGTATTCTTTAATTGTTGGCTTGACCAAACTCAATCAGAAAACACTGCCAACTGGTCAATATACCAGTATGGGGCCCATAACTATTTAGTAAATGATCAAGTTGTTTTTACTTTTACTTCTCCAACAAATTTAGGGGAAGTAATAACTTCTTTGACTGAGTTTAAAACAGATTTTAACGCTCATTTGACTCGAGTTGGAGTTCATCCGATAAATGATAACGCTCCTCCGACGGTTTCTGGGATCGTTAGTTTAGTCAACGATCTTAAAGCTAAGTATAACGCTCATAGGACGCAAGCTGGAGTTCATTCGTTAAATGATGCTGTAAATATCGTAGATGTTGTAGATCTCCAAAATGCTTTTAATCTTTCCACGTCAATAACATTCTTAAACGACATTAAAGCTAAGTATAATGCTCATAGGACACAGGTTGGAGTTCACACTATTAACGATGTTAATAACGTTGTTTCAACTCCAAATGCTTCTGATTTAAATAGTGCTGCCTTACTTGCTGATGATTTAAAGAATAGGTTTGAAAATCATAGAGACTCAGTTTTTGGTAGTGGTTTTTATCATGCTATTGCGGATAATTCAAATACGATTACAGCTTCTTATACTCTTCCATACATAATATCCCAAAATCCGGTAAATTTAACGACTTCCATTTCATTATTAAATGAAGCTCAACATAAGTATTTAACGCATATTATGAAAACTGGAGTTCATTTATATTCTGATAACGTCAACATCTATGCTTTCACAAAAGTTGCAGATGGAAACTTAATTTTAACTGAAAGCGTTATAACAAATGAATTGATTCCTTCGTACTCAACTGGTTTAAGCGGTCATTTAACTTTCGTATACTCTCAAAATGTAAATAGCGTTTCTTATGTTCAAAGCGAACAAAATGATTCATATAGTGTTTATTGTGAAGTAAAAACTAAATTTATACAAAACGCGTCAGTTGTTCCGAATTTTCTTTGTTCAGTCACAACTCAGAGCAGTGATTTATTAAGCACAACGAACCAACTTACTTATACTGGAACTATGAGTAATGCCAGGTCAGTCACAACTCCGGCTAAGATTTTATGGAGTTCTCCCACTGGAGATTCTTCTGTTTCTATGGTTTTTGATCGAGAGATAATAAACCCGAACTCAATATCAATAACTAATCCGTCGAATTCTCCATCAACTCCGTCAAATTTAAGACTCAACTCAACTTTGGGGACTCTTCTTACTTGTTTTAATGATTTAATCGAAGGTTATACGGCTCATCGTTCTTCTTCTATTCATTCTATACCGGGCGGAGATACATACAATACATTTGCTTTCACAGCTTCTTTACCACTATCATCAATAATTACTCTCATGAATAACTATAAAACTACTTTCAATAATCACATATTAAGCGTTAGACCAACTGGAACTGATGACTATCATTATAATCTTGACTTTGCTGTAACTACCCCTAACGCTACGGATTTCAATAGCGCTGTTGTCTTATTACAAAGTCTAAGAAAAGCATTTCTATCCCATATTGGAAGTTCCATATTTCATTTTTCTCCGTCCCCAACAAGCATGATATCTGCAAAGCTTTTTGACACTATAGATATGGATTTTTCTCCAATGAAAAATGGGGAAATATATGATCTTCAAATGTCAATCAATGACGTAACTTTTGACGCTTTTGGAAATAAACATTCAAATTTAGTTAAGGTAAACCAGAATTTTATCGGGTTATCAACTAGTCCATCGTTAGCTTCAGCAATCCCTAAATCAGGGCTCCAATTGGTAGAAGACTCTTCGGTTGAAGGAGTAAATATCTCTTTTGTTCCAGATTCTGTTGAAACTTGGTTTTCTAAACCTATGAATCAGAAAGAATTATCGTCTTCTAATTTTTCGATTTCGGGTGGAATACTTCTGAAAAATTTTATTTGGGAAACTGATCAAAAGATATCTATCCAGGTAGTAAATATGGACCCGATATCCTATACTATGACTGTTATTGGTTTAACTGATCAGTCTGGGAATTTGATCTTACCATGACCATTTCATTCACAGGATTAAGTTCTGTAATTGACAGGACGGTTTTTACTAATCGCGGGCCGATTGTTAAGCCCCCACTGTCTCTTTTGTCTGGAGGAAATTTAAGTATCATATCCGCCAGTGAAGTAGTTATTCCGACCGGGAATTTTACTTCTCTCGACGAAAAAAAGAATCTTATAATATCCGGAAGTCCTGGAGGAAGAAATGACGGAACTTTCGTAATTGTTCAAGTCAAAAATTCAACTACATTAGTTTTAGCTGATTCTAATTTCGACAATTCTAATGTTTCTGCAACGACTCTAAATGTTATTGCGCTCGCCAATAACATAAAAGCTAAATTTAATTCCCATAGATCTCAGGCTGTTTTGGACTCTGACACAGGAATCGTAACCAGTGTTCATGGGACCAACGATAATATCAATTTAGTTGTCTCTTTTGACGCTTTTGACTTGGCATCCGCCATCACTTTATTGAACGAGATTAAGACTAATTTTGATTCTCATATTCTTATCACAACTGGATCTCCTCCGACACATTTGCTTCAAGACGTTGATAACTCCATAGAATCCCCAAACGCTACATCATTAAACTCCTCCTTAATACTTGCAAATGAATTGAGAAAAAATTTTGAGCTTCATCGTCAAAATTTTGAAGCTCACCAAGTTAGGGACACTGTTGATTATGTTTCAGTTCCAGTAGCAAGTGTCATAATAAATTCTGGTCCTCTTGTCGGGCCATTTCTATGGACTCTTCAAAATCCGAGAATTGGAATATTCGCGGATGATTCTACTGACGTAAATGTTTTAGTTAATTCTCTTCCTGCTAGTATAGACGCAGTTTTTGGGCTTTTGGGAGCAATAGTATTAAGTTCTAAACCGGTGTCGACCGATACAGTAACGGTTGATTATCAATATTTAAATAATCCAGCTACAACTTTTTCTCGTTTAAATTCTTCAGAGTTTCTACTAAATCAATTCGGGACAAACGGTCATGCAGGTCTTCCTGCCCATCAATATAGATCAAGGTCTGTTCTTGTTAAACCGAGAAGTTTTCCCGAGGTAGCTTCCCCTTTCGCTCCGAAAAGAGTTGGATGGAAATACAAAGGATTAGAAAGAAAATACAGCGCAGTTTTAAATGACCCAAATACTCTTCTTCTCAATGTACCGACAAACAAAGTTGCTTACCCGGTTTTCGATGAATTTGTTCCTGAAACTGTCATAAGATATGACCCGACAACTCTTCCTCAAAACTCAACTGATCCTTGGACTTTAAACGGACAAGGTGTTTTTAGCTTAGCTCCGGGTGGTAGAGAATTAACTATAATTGATACTAATTTTCATACTGGAACCGGGAGTCTTCCTCCTTTCTTTTCTCACAGTGTTGATTTAAGCTTTCCGAATACAACTTCTGCGGCTTTTAGAGGAAGAATAGAGACATTCACTCCTGATGGAGTGTTTACAGGAGTATCTTTTGGAATATCTGATGGAACTAAAGTTGCTATATTAGGTTTTATTCAAACAACAGCAACAAATCTTTCTTCTGCGTTGGCCATGACCAACGATTTGAAGAAGAAATTCAACAAACATTTATCTCAGTTATCAGTTCATTATGTGAATGATCCGACAAGCTCTGTTTTATTAGTAGATGCCACGAATATAGAACAGCTCATGATTTTGCTTAATAATATGAAAGCAAAATTTAATTCTCATATCATTAAGACGCCTATCCATTTAGTTCCCGATACTATCGATGGGATAACTCTTCCTGACGTTGGTCCGATAACTGACGTTAATTTACTCCAAAACTGTATAAATTTGGTGAATGACATGAGAATTAAATTTAATTCTCATAGAGATCAAGTAATAGGAATAAATCAAGTACATCAAAATAATGATGGATCAAACCCAGTCGGCTTAATTAAACAAGCCGGTTTTCTATCAAATAAAGGACCGACTGAATTTGAAGAGAACTGGATTTCTGGGGCAACGGACTGGACGATAACCAAAACTTACAGAATTTCAAAAAACGAAGGCGGAGATTTTGCTGCATTCTTAAGTGGAAGCCCGACTCCTTTATTTAGCGCAACAAACGCAGAGCTCCCTGCTTTATCGGATATAGATGCTGATTTTAATCCAGCCCAGCAAGTTTTTTTCGGATCAATAGGAAAAGAATCTGTTTCTAATAGTAAGTGGAACTTCATAAGAGTAGACATCTCTCCTCTTGATTCAAACCAAATATCTGATAACAAATCGGTCGATTATAGCTCCTCTACGGTTCCAGAAGTTGATCCTGCTGCTCCATGGATAACAATAGGACAAGGTGGATGTGAAAGAATTGTATCTGGAATCCCAAACACTCTCGTTTTAGATTCAACGGATAGTTCTTATGCCCCTGATATCCCGACATTTGGATTAACAAGTGGAGCATATAGAGGATTTCTTCGTCTTGAACCGATGATTTCAGCTAGTACAACAATAGCTTTTGAATTTAAAGGAAGCGTTGATTATTATACTTTTGGTGTTGATGATAAAGCTGCTGGTGTTTTCATAGATGATGGATTTCTTCAAACTCATTTAGCTTTTATTCAATTCTCACCTCGTCCTGCTTCCATAACAAGCACTACAAGTGAGCTTTTCTCTTTACTTTCCACGGATACTTTAATTCTTTCTATAAACGGTGGTCCGCAAATAACAGTAAATTTTAGTCCCGGCGGAATTTTACTTGCATCTGTGGTTGCAAGTAAAATAAATGCAACCGCAGGAATTCCTGCGGGGTTTGCTTCAGGTGTGTCCGGAAAACTTCAATTAACTACTACAACATCCGGAGAAGATTCGAACATAGTAATCATAGGAGGAAGCACTTTAGTTAAATTCGGGTTTATTCAAGGAACTTATTTCGGTTTCGATTCAACCCCAGAACCCCGTGTTTCTTATTTTGGTGCTAATTTTCCTGATTTAGACACTCCTCTTTGGACACAAATCGGATCGCAAAGTGCGACTATGCTTGGTCGTATTCTTCGGATAATCGATACAAGTCCTGCCGATTTCTTAGTTTATTCTCAATCCAGTCCTCTCGTAGTTCCTCCTGCTTTAAACGTGTTCATAGATTGGAAACTTGACGCAAGAATAACAGTTCAAAGTTTTACTCCTTCAGTCACATCAACAGGAGGAGCCCCTCTTCTATACTTTGCAGGAGCTTTAGTTAGTCTTGATGAAGGACCGTCTGGAAAGAATTTAGAACTTCATTTATCTGTTGATGGTTCTAGTAACCCATATGTAAACGTTGTTTCTTATGATTCAGGACCTGGAACTTTTGTCATGATGACTCAAGTTCCGTTTGATTGGAAAGACGAGGAGCCACACACATATAATTTATACACTGATAAAGGAGCAAATATCATAACTTTATTCATAGATAGCGTTATGTATTCCAGTTTTTCATATTCAGCTCTAAAAACCGGAATATCAGGACCTTCCATAGTATTTGGATCTGGAAGTTCTCCTGTTGGTTTGACTGACATACAAACTTCTGAGTCTGTTGTTGATTGGCACTCAATTGCTGTCTTTAAAGACAGCAAAATTAGCGATCCTACAGCTGCATCCCGTAGATATATAGGTCTTTACAAGGGCGGAAATCCGGCATCACTTAAATCGTACTATTTACATCAAATAGATTGGACTTCATTACACATTTACAGAATAGTTCGTGATCCTGTTGACTCCGTGTCAGTTTTCATTGATACGAATCAAGTTCCTTCCATATCTGTTAATTATGACACTTTAAGACTTCCTCCTGAATCCACAAGTTTTTTTGAACCTATATCAGAAGGCATTCCTATAGTTGCGTTTGGTAGTTTTAACTCAGTAGAGATTTCAAGGACTCGTTGGGAATATATTCGTTATTCTATTGGGAAAATAATTACTTTAGACAGAATCATTGCTCCGCATCAACTTCTCAATCAAGCAAACCCTATTGCTTCTCCTGATCATTTATTTACTAAGTCCCCTCATAATCATTTTGGTAGAAACGTTTATTCTGGTGGTACTCCTTCAAGTGAATTTTTAGCAGATCCGGCTATCCCGAGTTTCACAATTCTTGGTGAAGGAACGCCTCCAGTCCCAATGACTCAAAATCTTGAGTCTCGAGGAGGTTTAGTTAAGGATATAACGGAAACAAAGAATATATCACCAACCGCATTTGTTGATTCATATGGTTTCTTGTCAAATTATGATAATGATGACATAAACATTGTTGAAACTCCAGTCATAGACGAAGTCATAGCACTGTCTAATGATCTAAAATCAAAATATAATACCCATAGAACGCAAATAGATATCCATGCAGTTAATGATGCTACAAATTCGACAACTGCTCCGGATGCTTCTAGTCTTGCTTCAGCGATAACACTTCTTAATAATATTAAACTTAAATATAATTCACACAGAGCTTCAGCAATTTTCCATGCAGTTGCTGATACAATAAATATAGTTTCTTCTCCAAATGCTACTGACATAAGTTCTGCTGTTGTTTTAGCAAATGAAATAAGAACTGAGTTCATCAACCATATAGATTTTACTGATTCCCACTTAGTCAATGACATTATAAACATAGTTTCAACTGTCATAATAAGCACGGCTACGGCTATAGATTTAGCTAATGAATTTAAAACCAAATATAGAAGTCATCTTATACAAGCTGGAGTTCACTTTTTTAATGAAAGTTCTTACGCCATAAATTCTAATCTCGTGAAGTTTACCGGATCATATGGTTCCAGTGATGGAACGACAACCTATACTGATACAACGACTTTTTCAAAATCACCACCTCCTTCAGTCCCTCCGAATCATCCATCGCCCCCGGATTTCATTTCTCTTGGAGTTGTTCCCGGTTATATACTGAAGGTTGTAAGTGGTGCTGGTGCTGGTTTTTATGAAGTTTTATCGGTTCCGACTTCGAATACTTTATTATTGACTAGTGCGGTTCCTATTGATATAGGACCAGCTTCATATCAATTAATTGATTTCATTTCGTTTGTGAATGAAGCTAAACAAGACTATAATAAACACAGAATCCAACTTTCTGTGCATCAAAAATTCGACACGACAAATATTGTCGTAATGTCTGATGCTACGAGTGTAGCTACAGCGAAAACTTTACTATCTGATATTAAGGATAAATACAACGCTCACAGGGTTATTAACTCTTCTCATAATTTAATAGACTATGGGAACAAATTGCTTCTTCCGGAAGCAGAAGACCCGACCACAAATTCCATAAACATAATCAATAAATTCAAAAACGCGTTTAATTCTCATTTAATTCAAAACCGAGTCCATATAAATGATGATACGATAAACATTATTTCGACTCCAGATGCTGTTGACTTGTCTACCGCCATAGCTTTAACAAATGAAGCGGTTTTAAAGTACAGCGCTCACGTAATTCAAACAGTAAATGATTCTCTCTCTAAGGTTCATACAAACAATGATGTTCCAATTTCTGGTGTCGCTGTAGATCTGCCGACTTTAGTTAATCTTTTAAACTATCTTGTTGACACATATAATTTTCATAGAACCAATAGTTATGCTCATGGGGTTTCAGTAATTATAAAACTCAATCCGCCGGATAGGGTTCTTTATGAAGGTATGGAATTCTTTGAGTTCCCGATTGGAGACGATGGCCATCTTTCTCCATTCTCAGATGATGAAACTCTCCATATGGATGGATTTAAATTCCAAGGAGATACAACTTTCTCATATGATGGGACATTTTTCCCTGAAAATGTTTCTTTGAATGTTGTTCTTAATTTCGCTACAGAAATGAAGCGAAAGTTTAATGCTCATATCATTCAACCTGATGTTCATGTGATAAATGATATAGTTAATGTTATATCAAATCCTGACGCTGTAGATCTGTCTACAACAATAATTCTTCTTAATGAATTGAAAGATCGCTTCAATGCCCATAGAACTTATTTTGGAGTTCACGTTCTTGATGATACGACAGACATAGTTTTGGCTTCAAATGCCGTTGATTTACCGACATCAATAGCACTGATGAATGATCTTCAATTCAAGTATGAGACACATAGGACAAGTACAACATATCATATCTCAGTAGGACTTCGGGATTTCTTAATTCTTTCTGCACGTTGGAGAACTGTTTCTGATGATCCGGCAAATGTTGCAACAAGTCTTACTGGAACTGCTCTTCGTTATGGAACTGTCGGCCCAGGAACAAGGACTGCGTATAGAAACGATATAACTCTTCCAGATGTTAGCTCATTGAATTTTGATTGGACAGTCAAAATTCAAATAAATTCATTCCCTCCTGGGAGTGTTGACTCTGGGATTTATGCTGGATTCACTAGCAACGCAGGGCCTGGTGTTTCAGCTGCTATCGGATTCGATTCTATTCAAGGAATTCGATATGTGAAGATGCAAGATGTTAACTCAAACACTCCTGTTTTCAGAGCCCCTTTTAATTGGGGAGACGGATTACCACATACATATAAAATAGTGAGAGATATTAAGACTAATTCTTTCCAACTTATAATTGTTAGTTAGTTGTTAGTTAATGGCCATTCCTGATACAATAGTCACTAAGATAATTGATCGGCCTGTAAAAGCTGTTCAAATTGAAGTATTTTATGCGACAAGTTTTAAGATAAATAACCCGGTTATTTTCTTAAGTTCTTCCCCGAATAGGGAGAAAATTTTAGTTAGTGCCGGATATCCGCCAAATTGGAGTGTATTTAACTGCACGTTTTTAGACTCTGAAATAAATAAAGAAGGACAGACGGTTCTTCATGCAATAATCAGATTCACTGAGGACGAAACTACTGTTTTTCTAGGTCCTGTAGGATCTAAAGGCGACGCTGGTCCTGCGGGACCGACTGGCATATTTGGCCCAACGGGTGTCGCGGGGCCAACAGGACCACCTGGGTTTGGTTCCCCAGGACCGACTGGTCCAGCCGGTCCTCAGGGTCCCACAGGACCGTTTGGCGGTCCGATTGGGCCTCAGGGATCACCCGGCCCCACAGGACCTCAGGGATCACCAGGTAGTACTGGGCCTCAGGGTTCACCAGGTGTTCAAGGACCGTTCGGTTTTACTGGAGTGACAGGTCCAGACGGACCTCAAGGTTCGCCTGGAGTAACTGGCCCTCAGGGTTCACCTGGTCCCACTGGATTACAGGGTCTAATTGGACCTCAGGGTTCTCCTGGAGTAACTGGACCTCAGGGTTCACCTGGCCCAACTGGTCCATTGGGGCCAACTGGAGTTACCGGGCCTCAGGGTTCACCCGGTGCCACCGGGCCTCAGGGTTCACCAGGATTAGGGAGTCCAGGATCGCCAGGCCCCACAGGGCCTAAAGGGAGTCCAGGGTCACCAGGCCCCACAGGGCCTCAGGGGTCACCTGGCACCACAGGGCCTCAGGGGTCACCTGGCACCACAGGGCCTCAGGGGTCACCTGGCACCACAGGGCCTCAGGGGTCACCAGGTGTTACTGGTTTAGATGGGCCCACCGGAGCAACTGGTCCAGGTGGGCCTCAGGG